>Ga0206131_10000434_pt1 | contig 59282 bp, 65 predicted proteins | sample Helgoland_Spring_FD_148636 | JGI IMG/M metagenome (GOLD analysis project Ga0206131, IMG submission 148636) | Pelagic subsurface seawater microbial communities from Kabeltonne, Helgoland, North Sea - Helgoland_Spring_Bloom_20160517_1 | ecosystem: Environmental > Aquatic > Marine > Epipelagic ... | reverse complement strand
AGTGATGTGGTTATTGAAATATTAGCTCTAGGAGCTCACTATGAATTTATTGCTGGTTTTGGAAATGATGGAGATCATCCCTTAGCAGTAAAATTAGCTTATACTGATATTGATGATGAAAAAATAGAAGCAGTTATAGTAGCTTTAGCAGGGATAAAAAAAGGAGACAGAAAAGCTACATTACAAGGTGTTATTGATAGCATTTCAGAATCAGGATTAGCTGAACTAACTAAAGAGTTTATGAAAAAGGATATTCTTAAAAGACTAAAAGATAGAAACATTAACTTCAGGGAAAAATACCTAAAATACAAAATGAAATATTTAAAATTAAAAAAAAGTTTAGAATGAATTATAATATAAACTATATATATGGATAAGATTGCAAATAATATCATGGATAAGTTTATTTGTAAATTAAATAATGATGAAAATAAAAAAAAAATAAACGAAGAAATATTAAACCCTATTTTTAAAGAGTTTAGTAATAAAATTTATCCTTACGTATCTCTTATATTCTTAATGTATATTTTAAATTTAATTTTAGTTATAATTATTTTAACTTTAATTTTAAAAAAAAAATAATATAAAATCTCTTTTATTATATATGAACTTTTTAGTCTCTTTAGTCTACATGTACTTCATGTTAACTTTTATCTATCCAATGTTATCAAAAAGCTTTGGAATAGATAATAAATTTGGTTTCTTCTTATTTGTTTTAGTAAGTTTTATATCAATACACTTAATTGGGAATTTTATTAATAAAGCTGTATTTGACTTGTCTGAAATAGTAGATAGAAATTTATATAGCACTTTTGTAATTATGTCTACATCTATGTTGTTAGATGATTTTTCTGAAATAGTACTAACTAATCCTCTAAGTAAATATTTAGTTGATTTGTCAAAAGGAACCTTTAGTAAAAATGTAGTTATGTTATCTCCTCTTGTATTTTTACATCTTCTTAGATCTTTGCTCAGACCTTATTAAATATTTAAATAAATATAAATATTTAATAATTTTAAATTCTCTCTAAATATATATATATGAATTTAAATAAACAAAATTTTGTTAAATATATAATTTTTTTAGGTGTTATATATGCAGCTTTAAAAATGGTCGATAATAATGAATCAAATAAAAGAAGAACATTGTTAATTCTTGTTGGTTCATTATTAATTATGATTTGTACAGATTGTATGTTTAATAAATCAGAAGAAATGACTAATGTTTGGGAACAAGCAGAACAATTAGATAATATTGATTTAAGTTTTGATTCTCCAGACGAATCACAAAAAACATTAGATGATTTGAAAGTTAAAGATGAGCTTGATACAAAACCTATATCTAATGAGGAAAAAGATGAGGTTAAATTAATAAAATTGACAGAAGAAGAAGAGGAGGAAAGTAAACCTAAGATAAAGAAAATGAATGTTACTGATTTAATTAAAAATGTAAAGAAAATGGTAAAAGATTCAGTTGATAGTGACGTAGTTGAAAAAGTTATTAAAGAAGAAATAAAAAATAAAGGAAAAGTAAATCTTACTAAAGTAGTTGAAAAAGTAGAAAAAGAAAATGTAAAACCAACTAATCAAGTTGATATGAGCTTAAATTTAACAGAAAAAGCAGATTGTACTGTAGAAGTTGCTAAAATGAAGCGAAGATTAGAATTAGAGGTTACCAATATGAAAAAAGAATTAAGGAGAACAAGAGATAGAATGAATAGTGGTAAACACACACTTAGATATATGAATATGTTAGTAAAAAATTTAAAAAAGAAGGGTATTGTTGATAAAACAGATGTTGAAAATTTAAATGCTAAATTAGATTCTAAATTATTAACAACTGAAGAAATTATAGAATCATTAGAAAAATTAACTAGAGAAGGAAAACCTAGAAAAAATATTGCAGGTAAAAAAATGTTAAATTCCATGAAATATTCTGAAAGGCCAGAAGAAAATTACGAACCAATTGGCCAAGGAGTCAGTGATTGGTCCAATGAATATACTCTTTTAAACACAGATAAGTGGAGAGTTCCTATGACTAGACCTCCAGTTTGTATTTCAAATTCTAACTGTAAAGTTTGTCCAACAAATACGGATGGTTATCCTGTAGGTCTTAAAAATTGGGATAATTCTAGACGTGTAACAAATATGAAAATAAATAAAAAATGGGCAAATGATCAAGTAGATACCTCTAATAAAAAAGAAATAATGGTTGAAATTGAAGATTAAGTAAATATATTTATTAAATAAATTTACTTAAATATTTATATAGATTTGTCAATATTTTTTATAAATTTAAAAACATTTTTATCATAAAAACACTTTTTAAATTTAATATTAACCCAAATTTTAGAATATTTATTTACAAGATTATATTGAATACCTTTTTTTTCCATTTTCTTAATAAATTCTAATTTTTGATTTCTCACATTTTCTGATTCTGATTCAAAACTAGATATTTTTATTTTTTTTTTGTTATACTCTATTTCCATTATATATATAGAAACTTATTATTTAAGTTAGTTATTCATTTTTTTTGTAATATTAAAGAGTTAATTTTTAAAAGCTTGGATAAAAGCATCAAATGGAATAACATTAAATATTTCTTGTTCTTGTTCTATTATTTTATTTTTATTTTTTTTTAAGTATTTAAAATTTTCTTGCATAATATGACTATTTATAACATATTTTCTATTTTTATATTTTAATATGTAATCTGATGATATTAATTTTTGTTCATTTTTTGATAAGTTACTAAATTTTATAATTCTTTTAAATCCTATAATATCTTCTAATGGTAATTTTTTACTACCGCTATTAGATTTTAATAAATAAAAACCATGAGTATAATTACTTAATAACGTTTCGGCATAACTAACTACAGTTAATTTAATATTCAATAACTTTAATTTTATACATGCATAACTAAAATCACTATCACAACTAACTATTATAATATTATCTAAATGTTGTATAGTTGCTCCATCAAAGATCATATCTGTAATCATACAAATATCTGTAGAATTTTTTTGATTTTTTCTAAAAGCTTGAATTGGTTGAATACCAAAATCAAAAGCTATTTTTTGCCAATTTTTCATTTCAGGTTGTGTCCAATCTCCAAATACTTTTTTAACTATTACATCACCTTTATTTTGAGCAAACATCTCTATCTCTTGATAATCTTTATAAGAAATGTTATCAGCATCAATATATATTCCTACTTTCATATTAATTTAAATATTATATTAAAAAAATTAAAACGATTAGTAAAATAAAAATATTTTTTTGTCAATAATTTTAACTAAATAGTGATCTACCTGTTTCATAACCAGCTCCAGTAGCAATATCAGTGCGTAGTGTTTCACCTAATGATGGTCTATTATTACCACATTCTTTCATACATTTTCTCTTTTCATGTGCATTCATACAACATAAAAAACTTATAGAAAAAAATGTAGCTGCAACTATTACAATGATATATGCACTCGCTCTCATATTAGCAGAACATTCAGGGTTACTATCACATACACCTATAACAAGACCAATTAAAAAATCACATACAAGACATTCATTATTATCATTGTCATCATCGTTATCTGCCTTTACTGATATAATAAACGTTATAAAAATTCCAATAATTATGGAAAAAGTGTTGAGGAAATTTTGTTTCTTCATGACAATTATAAACTTAATTTCTTCAATTTTTATAAAAAGTTGAAGAAATCATCAAATGAATTATTAATGGAGCTTTCAACACAAGAAATTTATAATAGAATTGGAGTACAATTTAATGGTAATAGAGTAAGAGTTTGGCCTCTAGTCAGACAGTATCTAGATAATATGGAAGTAAATACAAAAATTTTAGATATTGGATGTGGGAATGGTAAAAATATGTTTTATAGAAAAGACTTAAATTTTTATGGAATAGATTTTTGTAATGTTTTACTAGATATTGTTAAAGAAAAAGGCGGTAAGGTAAAATATGGTCTTTTACAAGATATTCCACATAGTAATGAAAGTTTTGATAATTTCATTTGTATCGCTGCATATCATCATCTTGATAATATCCAGGATAGGAAAAAGTCACTCAATGAAATGTATCGTATTCTTAAACCAGGAGGAACTGGATTACTATCTGTTTGGGCAATGGAACAAGAAGAAGATTCTCCATTTCATTTTACCAAAGAAAATGAGAAGGTTAAATGGTACTGCAGAACAGATGGTAATACTTATTATCGTTATTATCATATTTACAAAAAGGGACAATTAGCTAAAGAAATTAAAGAACTGGAACCGCGTTTTAATATAGAAAAGGTAGAATATGATAAAGGAAATTGGTTTATAACATTACATCGAATATAAAAATTGAAAGGTTTAAATATATATATAACTATTATTAATTGAATGTCAGAACGTTCCATACAAGATGTATTTAATGATGAACGTAATAATGATAAAATTATTAATGAAATTAAAAAAGATATAGAAAATTTAAAAAACAAATTACAAAAAGAATTAGATAATTATATTATTAAACAAAAGAAGTTAAGTAAAGAGAAAAGTTTATTAATGATTGATTTAATAAAAGAAAAAAAAATAAAATGGATTGAATGTGATACCGAAATGTGGGGAAAATATGTTGGTGATACTGGTAATTTTAATACTAATTATTATAACTTTTATTATAATAACAAGATATATAAAAATGGGTATTATGAAGGATATGAATTTTTAAATGAAAAAGAAAATAATCATTTTCATGAATATATTAATGATTATTTTTTCTATGGATTTCCACTATATTATGATAAAAATAATAAAAATGGTACTAAAACAGATTGTGAAATTGCATTTAGTAAGAGTGTAGCATATTATGAAATAATAAAATGGTAAAAAAAATATAATCAATAGTTTTATAATTGGTAGACTTTTAGACTAACTATTTATCTAATCTATATTAATGATAATCTATCTTTATGGATTACCAGCAGTAGGTAAAAATTATATTGGAAAATTAATTAGTGAAAAATATAATTATTATTTTAAGGACGGAGATGACTATTTGCCTACAAATATGAAAAATAAATTAAAAAATAAAGTTCATTTTACATTAAATGAAGTTAAGGTGTATCATTATATTATCGCTAGAAAATTAAAAGAATTATCATATTGTTATGATAATATCGTTATTTCTCAAGCTTCACTATTCAAAGAATTCAGAAATATAATAAAAAAAGAAAATACTTCTGTTATATTTGTTAATGTTGTATCAGATATTGAAATAATATTAAAAAGAATAGATAGTAGGAAAGGATATGTAACTAGAGATTATGCTATTCATTTACAACAATATTTACAAGTAGATTCAATTGATTATATTTTAGAAAATAATTCAAATAATAATATCTTAGAGAAAAATATAGAAGATTTACTTGATAGAATAGTGTAATAAATAAAAGTTGAAACAAACTACATCATGTAATCATAATGGCAAATATAAATATTTCTAATCTTGATAGAATGATAACTGAAGATAATTCTAAAAATACTAGGAATAGATTTAGTTGCTTAAAAGATCTTAGAGATGAAATTAAACAACAAGATAAAAATATAAAAATAAAGAACTAGTTAATTATGTGGCTAAATTGGTAATACTAGCTTTAATATCTGGAGATATATTATTTGAAACTAACTATATAATTAATTTTATAAAATACGTTGGTTTTATATATCTTTATGTAGGCATTGGATTTACTTTTTTAATCCTATCTTTTATTAATATTCATTTTTAATTTATTTTTTTACTAATTTCATTTGTTTTTTAAGAATATCCATAAACTTCTTTTTATTTTTTTTAATTAATGGTCCAAATGTTTTTTTACCATTTTTAATAGTAACTTCATCACCCCATTTAGCTTCTTTTGGGATTCCATACAACTCAAAGTAAATATCAGGTAAACGTCTAGTATCATGATCATCTACACTGTAACCTAATAATTTTGCCATTTTTGTTAAAGATGACAAATTATGACAATCTATTTCCATATAGGTAGGAATTCCTGCATAAGAATCAAATACAATTTCTTTACAACCTTTAAGCTGATAAACTTCTCTAATTTTTTCAATTTTGTAATTAACTTTACATCCTAGTAATTTTAAGATAGCATCACCTTCTTCAATACTATTAATAACAACTTCTCTTTCCACAACATATTTAGACTTTAATTTAGTTTTAGCAGTCATTGTAATCTCGTGACCTTCATCTCTAATTCTAATATAAGAGTCTTTTTTACCTTTCGGATGACTATATGTTATTAAAGGCATTATTGTTTTTTTCTGAATAAGTTTAGCCCCATTTTTTTTTAATATTTTTTTTATTTTTTTTTCATCTATATCATAAACTCTAATTTCATATTCTAGATTATTGTTAGACATATATATATATAGTTATATATAAAAAATTGAAATAATATTTATATTATTATAGTAATGTCTAGTTTCGCTAGTATACACTTGAATATGATTCCTAATGAATCTAATTATGAACTTTATCTTCCTTCAAAATGTCGACAAAGTTGCTTTGTTGATATTCCAATTGAAACGGAAGAATTAAGTATCAAAATAAATCCATTTAAAATGTTGTATGATACTGATAAGGATAGTTATGATGCTTTGATTGATAAATTTTTAAACATCAGTCCCCATATGCTATTTATTGGATTTTCAAATTCATCCGCAGTATTTATAGAACAAGGTGAAAAATATATTAAATTCTGTAATGATAATCTAAGAATCCATGACAGTTGTCCTAAAAATTCTTCAATTAAAAGAATTATTATCACAAATAATGAAACTGTTAAAATGCCATATATTGTTCCAATGTCAAAAAATGGAACTTTTAAATTTGAACCAAACTATAGTGGTCCAAAAAATAATATTTATGAAGATCATGTTTCTGTTTACAATATTAATGATCCTAAAAAATATTATTATCCAAAATAAATTATTTTATAAGTTTCTTATCATATAGGACAATTATTTATTTCTCTAAAAAAATTTGAGGTTGGTTGTGATTTTTTTCTTTGAATAATAAATTTTAATATTTTTCTTGTTCCAATATTCGCAGGAGAAACTGAATGTAATACATTATTAGGTCTTACAATAACTATTGTATTAGGTTTAGGATTAATACTTTTAATTATACCATTTTCATTCCATAAAAATTTCATATCAGAATTATTTTCAGTAGTCATTACTACCTCTAAACAATCTGGATTAAACAATGATGTATCTTTATGCCAACCCATTCCTGTTGATTTTTCTGGATATAATCTATATTCAATAGGAAATAATGGTTTCTTACTGTATTTTTCTTTGAAAACTTCCTCTGCTATTTTTTTTATTTTTGAATTATTATATATCAGATTATATAACTTTTTGTTATTTTTAAAATCAAGACAAACTGTTTTTCTTGAATTCATTCTATTATCATTTTTAAATGATAAATCATTTAATAACTTTTTCATTATATTAAAGTTATTATCATCTAAAAAATCAGTAATTATAAATAATTCATCTTTATATTTATAATCATACCAATTAGAAGTACTAAAAAATAAATAGTAAACTAATATTATAATAATGAATATAATTAAATATATTTTTTTTTGCATATAAATATAATAATATAATATTTATAAGTAAAAAATTATTTGTTTGTAAAAATAAATTTAATCATTGTAACATTCTAGAGGTTCATCATCTGAATAAACGTTTCTATGATAAAATAATTGACAATCTATTGCCATTTCTTTTAAAGCAGTTTCAAATGTATTAATTAATTTATTTTTCTTTTTTGCAAGATCCCAAATATATTGATCTATAGTATATTGTTCTGGATAAGTAGATAAGTAAAGAAAAACATCAACATGTCTTCTATCCCTTTTAACATCTTTATGTGAACAAAATCTTATTGCTCTTCCTATAATTTGTAACATTCTACTAATATTCCAGTATGGTTCCATTATATGAACTTGTTCTGTACGTAATAATGAAACACCTTCTTTTATAGAAGGGGAGCCTAACATTATTTTAATAATCTCACCATTCGTGTTTTCTTTTCTATTATACATGTACTTAATTTCCTCTTTTACCTCATGACGTTCATCGCCTGACCAAACAGCAAATCTTTTTCTTCCTTCTCCATGTTCTTTATAGTTTTTAAAACCATGAGATTCAATAAATTTAGTAAAAGATTTTAACCCTCCATATTCTTTGAAATTAGAATAGACAAAAACGGGACCTTCTGCTTGTTTTAACTTTTTTAATATTTTATAAAATTTCATAGAATAATTTCTAATATTAGACATTCTCATAGCTTCCTTATTTAGAGACTTATAACCATTAAGATTGAAACTTTTATTAGGAAAAGCAATATTACTAATCATTCTAGGTCCAATAAAAAAATTATTAGGTAATTTAAGTATATCTACATTTCTAAAAGACCCCCTTTTATATTTTTTATCATCACTCAATACAGTAAGATAAGATTTATATTGAAATGCATCCATTCTACATTTAACAATTTTAAAATTTTCTTCGGGAAATGCATTTATAGGTGCACCCCTATAATATGATACTAATCCACGTATTTTTTTTTTAAAACTCCTTATACTTTTAGCTTTGTAATATGGTCCTTCTCTATTATATTTAATTTTTAAAAATTTTTTATTAAAATCAGAACCAATTGGTAATGGTTTTTTAGGTTTTAGTAAGTTAAGAGTTAATGCTATTTCAACTGGTTTATCAAACATTGGTGTTGCAGATAATAGAACAATTTTTAATTTTTTAGCTTTATCCACTGTCCTTTTAAGATTAGCATAAAAAGTACCTGTCATACTTATCATGTTTTGTACCTCATCAATAATAAGTAAATGATTATCTAAATTTATTTTATTTTCTTTAGCTAGTGCAACAAATTTATGGTAACTGTAAATAGTATAGTATCGATTAATAATTTTGTCAGATTTTTTTATTATCTTTTTAAACATATCATCAGATGGTTTTAGTTTTTCTAATTTTTTTCTTTGTTTATTGGTAAGATAAGTCTCACCTGCACACTGTGATCTAAGTTCATTTCTAAAATTACCTATTAAAGCAGCAGGTAGTACTACCATAATTGCCATCTTTTTTTTTAATCTTTCAGAAATATTTACAGCTGAACAAGTTTTACCGGCACCTATCTTATGATATACCAATAAACCTGGATGGACATCTTTTCTAGTAAAATAATCTGCTAAAAATTTTTGTGATGGTTGTAATTTGAATTTTTTAGGTAGACAGATTTTTTTCATACTATCATTTGAAGGAGGTAATTTATATTTTTTGAATTTATTATTTATATCTTTATAATCTATCATTATAATAACATTTATAAAAAAAATTTGATATATATATATATATATAAATAATATATATTTATGTAATGGACAAACCAGATATTGATATTGAAAATTTTTGGCTTAGTTTTAAGTGTGGGATTAATAATTTTTATAGAATTTTTAACATACAAAAAACTGTTAATAATATTAGTCAAAAGCTAAATGATTTACAAAAAAATAAAAAATATTTAGAAATAGAATTTATGATTCATAATTTTATTTGTCAAATGATAGTAGACTTATCTTATAAAATAAAATATATTGTTAGAGATAAGTCTACTTATTTATATCATGCAAGAATTATAATAACTAATATAAAACGGTGGGAAAAGTTAAGACAAAAGAAGCTGTTTTTCCGTGATCCGATTGATAATGAAAATATGTTTTTTATCATAGCATCCTGTTTAAAAATGTCATTTAAGAATATTAGTAAAGAAATATATGATGACATTATTATAGATTTTTTCAAAGAATGTAATGATATTATTAAATATAATAATTATAAGAAAATTATTGATTATGCTATAGATACAGATAATGTAAGTATTTTAAATCTATTAAGTAAGACATTTGATATAATAACTTATATTAATGATAAATATAATTTATCGTTACATAAAAATATATCAGGGAAAAAATTAATTAAATTTACCAAAACGTTTTTATAAATTGATTTACTGGAAAAAATGAATACTAATAGGTTATCTTTACGAATATTTTTTAATTTTTTCTTTTAGTAAAGATAAAAAAATTGATTTATGAACAAACATTCATATTACATAAATGTCTATGAATATAATAGAAGAAAATTTAAATAAAATATTTGTAAAAAATATATTTGATGAAGATTTAAATAATTTCATCAAAACTATTAAATATAAAAAAGTATATTGTGATATGGTTTTTAAAATTATGTTAAACACACCCTCTCATTTTATTGATAGTTTACCATATAGTTATAAAAAATCAAATTATTTAAATATATTATCTTTTCTAACCAATTTTTTGATAGATTTAAGTTATAGAATCTATAATTCAGAAAAATTACTATTTGATATGAATCAAACAAAAATTATTAATGTCAGAAATAATATTATTAGATATCTATGTAAAACTAATAAAGCACAACATTTACTTAAAAAAATAGAACAAGAGGATAATACTTTTAAAGACTATTTTCTAAAAAATATAGAAAATAATTTAATAACAGCTGCAAATAATGGTACACTACCTACATTTTTATTTTGCATGAAATATATTAAAGAAGATTCAGTTAATTATAGAGCATTAATTGTGGATAGTTTTCTTTCTAGTAATAGAAATTCTGATTCTAGATTATACGAGTATTTTTTAAAAAATAACAAATTATTGGATATTATTAGAGAAAAAATAGAAAGTGATACTAATTATTTATTTGCAATTTTAAATAGCTTGGGATATTCTATAAATGATAATAAATATTTTTTAAAAAGAATGAAGACATTAGATAAATTTCTTAATCTAAAACCATATGTTAATTCATTTGAGAATACCTTTCATACTGAAAAATTAATACTATTATATCCTTATTATGTTAATACTTCATATTTTAACATTATGAGTAGTAATACAATGTGCGGTATAATTGAATACTTTGACTCGACTATTTCTTGGGGAGCAGATGAACATTCTATTACTAGAAAGAAGTTCTATAAAAATTTAGAAAAATTTAGTACTAAAGAAGCCTTACAAAATTTTAAGTTATTAATTGATTATGAATTTGATGATGATATTATATACAATCCAACTTTTGTAAGAAATTTTATTGAAAATTCTAATTTTCCAACTGGAATTCTAACAAATAAAAAATTTGTAAAAATATTTATTAAATACTTTCGGAAAAACCCTGTATCTATTAGAGAACCAAAGCTTATGTTATTATTAGTATCTAATTGTATTAATTCAAAATATGATAGACAACTTAATATTCTCAGAAGATTTTTTGGTAGAATTTTAAAAATTCAATATAAAACTAAATATTATCTTAGTAGGTTTAATTTGAAGACTATTAAAAATGATAATTTTACTACTGTTCCACCAAAACATATATTTTCTAATAATATTAGTGGAGAAATGTTACTTCGACCTAAAGCAGATGGTACATTGGTAAGTTCTATAAACCGTGATGTTTATCCAACCGGAATATTAAGTAGTTATATTATTAAAGCAGAGTATATTTCAAAACTAAATCTATATTTAGTTTTTGATATAAATATACCTAATACAAGTTCATTAGAGAGATACAAATTTCTAAGAAAATTACATCCGTCGACTGGTAATTCATCTGTCCCTTATAAAATTTCTAATTTAAATGACTTGATTGAAATTAATAAAACAGAAGATAAAATTCTATCAAGTTTCTTAGATGAAACTGTAGGAAAAAGATGGTATCCTAAAGCTACTTTTGAAGGAAACCTATCAAAAAATGAATATAGTATGCTACTTGGACATTCTAATACTTCTATGAAATATCATAATAATATTTATATGACAGATGGTTTTATTATCCATAGTAATCTTAAAGAATATAAATTGAAACCGTATGATATGATGACTATTGATATAAGTTACGATACTATTAAAAGAATGTGGTTAGATAGAGAGGGTAATGATATGAATGATTATATGGATAATTCTCAATATAATGTTCCAAGGTCCTCATCAATTTGGAGATGTTATCCTGTAATTAATTCAGATGGAGTTAAATTTATCAATAAAGAAATCAGAGAAGATAAAAGACGACCTAACCCAAATAAAATTATCAGACAAATTATAGAATATTTAGAAAGCTTACATGTAAAATATTATCAAAAGTCTCAAAAACCTTCACTTCAAAATCTTACTATAATTAAGAGACAAAATAAAAGATTCGATTCTATTATAAAGAAATATAATATTAATAATAAATCATGGTTAGATTTAGGTTGTGGAAAGGGTAAGCTTTTGAAAAGTTTAGATAAAATGATGGTATATTTTGGTATTGATAATGATAAACAACTTATAAGAAAAAATAGAGTTAAATTTTCTGATAATAAAAGAATCATTTTTAAAAATGCTAATATTAGAAATGAATGTATGAGTAAAACAATACCTCCTTTAAAATTTGATTATATTGTTATGAACCATAGTATTAATCATTTTTATAGTGATAATTTGATAAAACTATTAAATAACTCTACTAAACCGGGTTCTATTATTATTTTTAATATTACTAATAACAATCTAAGAAATAAAAGAGTAAATATAGAAAATGGATTTATTGAGAATAAAGAAAGTGTAACTAAATATAAATTTCCATGGGCACATAATAGAATTGTAACTGAAAAATATATTACAGAAGCTAAACTTAAAAGAGATTTAAATAATTTTGAAATTTTGGAAGAGAATATTTTTAGAGAAACTGAATTTGAAAGTATCTATAGTTGGTATGTAATGAGAAAATGTATCTAATAGTATCATATTATTTATTTTAAGAACTATATAAAAAATCTATATATATATATATATGATTGATTATGAATATAAATATTTAAAATACAAGAAAAAATATTTAGAATTAGTAAATAAGGGCGGTGGAAAAAAAAATAAATCTAAAAAAGCCGCTAAAGCTAAAAGAGCGACTGATGCTAAAAGAGCGGCTGATGCTAAAAGGATTGCAGATGCTGATGCTAAAAGAGTTGCAGATGCAAGACAAGCTGCAGAAGAAAAAATATATCAGGATTTTAATGATTCCTTGAAAGAATCAGGAAAAAAAATAGAAAAAGATATGTTAGAAGTTCAAGCAATACGAAAAGCTAAAAAAAGATCAAAAAAAGCTAAAAAAAGGAGAAAGAAAGGTGTTGATGTTGAGGATGATCCAAATATTTTAACTCAAGAAATTTTATATGCTGATTATAACAAATTTTTAGAGGATTTAGAAACTGAAGAATTAGCTAATTCAAAAAAAGAATTAGATGAAAAAAAAAAAAATGTAAAAGATTTAAAAAAAAATATTGAAAGAACAGAGGATTTGAAGAGAAATAGAAATATTAGAAATATTTTAAGTAAAAAACCCAAGTCATTTCTTGTAGAATATGAAAAGATTAAAAAAAATATTGAAGAACATAAACAAAAAATAAATAATAACAAAGTAACATTTAATAATTTATTTGATAATAAATTAAAAGATGTTATCACGTTAATTGAAAATTTAGAAGAAAAAAATACTGGTTTAAATTTTGTATATTTATTAATTAAAATGATAAATGACGAGGCTATGATAATAAAGTTTAAATTAGAAGAAGATTATTTAAAAAATAAATTTAAACTTCAAGAATATGAACTAAAAATATATAATATTTTAGAAGGAAATATAGAAGAAATTGATAAATTGTCAAAATTTAATTTAAAAATGAAAAATCATACTAAATTAATAAATTTTATAGATTGTTTTATCATGATTCTTTATTTATTTATAGAAGTTATTGATTATCGTGACAAAATATTAGAAAGAGGATTAGAAGGTAATAAAATAAAATTATTAAGAGAATTTTTAACTTTTAATATTCATCAAGAAGAAAAAAATAGTCTGGTATTATTTATAAGTATTATTGTAAAAAGAGCTATGATTCAGATACTTTTTGAATCAGATGAAACTTTAAAAAGTGGAAATACTGATAAGAAAATTAATACCCATAATTACCAAATTTTAATGCTGTTAAAATTTGTTGCTAGAAAAGTAAAAGATAAAATGACATTTTATAGTTGGGTAAATAAACATTATCAATTATTATCAGAAAAATCTTTTGATTATGCTAATGCAATTGATATTAGACGTAGAGATAAAAGCACAGAATTAGAAAACTTTATGCAATATAGATCTAAAGATAGAGAACCAATATATCAAGCTGAAATTGTGTCTCATACTGTAATAGAATTGGAAGATTCTTCCAATTTAAACAGTTATGTAGTATTGATTGATAATAATGATAGAAAATATATTGATATTGTATATCATAATGAGAAAATATTTAAAGTTTCAGAAGTAGTTGAATTAATTTATAGAAGAACTAGAAATAGTCAATTTATATTTGAGATAATATCAGAACCTGTTGTAAAGTTAGAATTAGATGAATTAGAAATGTTTTGGACAGATTTTGATGGTGTTTATAAAAATAGACCAAAAGAATATCTCTAACTACAATTAATTTTAAATAGTTTATATTAACTGATTTAAAATATAATTTACATTAAAATATAATGAAATTTGAATTTGAATATAGATATTATGGGTATGATAAATCTAGTATTCTTAATAAAATAAAAGATTTGAATGGTATTAATGTAAATCCAAGTAGAATCATAAAAAATATAGTTCTTAGGAATAAGACTAAAATGTTCCATAGATTGAGAACTGATGATGATATTAACTATCTTTATACTCAAAAAATACAAAATTTTAAGAAATTTGATAAAGAAATAGAAATGATGATAGTAAACACAGATGAAAAAACGATTTTAGAAATGTTTAACAATACTGGATTACATGAAAAATATCGAGTAGAAAAAATGAGAGAAAAGTGGATCATATCCTATAATGATACTAAAATAGAAGTTATTTTTGATATATATCCCGGAACACCAGAATATTGTGAAATAGAAGCTAACTCATTGGAAGATCTTGAATTGTTTGAAAAAGAATTAAATTTAAAACAATATAGATTCAAAGGTGGTATGAAACATTTAATGAAAAAAGTCTTTGGAATTAACTATAATAAGATTGATTTTAAAGCTAATATGAATAATATTACTTTTAAAAATATAGAAATATTAAAAGAAAATGTAGTTAAAAATCAAGAAAAATTTAAAGAAATGTTCTTATAGAAATGAGAACTCATTATAAAAATGAGAACTCATTATAAAAATGAGAACTCATTACCACCATATGCTCCAATATCTAGCTTACCTGTAGCTAAGTCCATTCCGTCTTCTGGTTCTATAGTTTCTTTATTAATAGAAATTTTTTCATGAATTTGTTCTAATATTTTAGTTTTAACTAGTGGATGGGCTCTAATTTTAGCTACACTTATATCAATCAAGTTACTTTCAATAATTTCTTTAATACTCAATTCTTCGTGAACTGTATTTAAAACTAAATTAATTACAGCTAATGCTGATTCTTCGTCACTGGTAGTTATCATTAGATGTTTATCTTTATCATTAAATCCTAAGTTAGGTATTATATTATTCCATTCATTTAATAGAGTTTTACTTATAGGATGATTAAGGCCGAAAGTGAAAGTATCATTTGTTTGATTTAAATACAATGTAGACCATGGATTAGGTTGACTAAATTTCCAAAAAATTATTCTATTACCGTCATCTTCATACATATCAGTTGGACTTCCATATTTTTCAATACCATTTGAACTAACAACTTCTTTTTTCTCTGGTTCTAAAAATCTTACACGTTTAGTTTTAGATTTAATTTTATTTTTCCTAACTTTTATATTAGGCTTAACCGAGTCTTTAATACTTTCAGTCTCATTGTAAGTTTCTGGTTCTTCAGATATTGTTTCATCTTCTTCTTTTTGCATTAACTGATAGAATTGAAACATAATTATTAAACTTAAAATTATCAAAAAAATACTTTGATAATTATTTTTAAAATTAAAATTCATATATATAAGTATATAAATATTTTTTTATGAAACAATTATAATGATAAAGAATGTTGAAAAAAAATTAACTAAAAAATTACAAAAATATGATTTAGTAAATTTTTTTAGATTCTTTTCATCCACAATAGAATTTAAAAAAATTATAGTATTATTTATTATATTTTTAAAAATAAATTTTATATCATTTAAACAACTTAAAATTTTTTTTGTGGGTATCTTAATAATTTTAGTTTTAAAAAATACTATTAGAAGAAAAAGACCATTTAAAAATTTTAAAGAAATTATAAATTATGATAATAAATTTTTTGATGAATATTCTTTTCCTAGTGGTCATAGTTTTACTGCTTTTTATATAGCATTAGCAGTTTCATGTAAAATAAATAATCTATTTATAAAGAATTTAGTAATAATAAATGCATTTATAGTTTCATTAAGTCGAGTTTACTTAGGTGTACATTATATTTCAGACGTAGCATTTAGTTTATTTCTAGCAAAATACTTAGTAAATTACTGACGTGTTCTTCTTCTATTAAAAGAAGTATCGTATAGTTCTTCTTTTGAAGATACATTCATGAAACTTTCAAATGTTTCATTCATATCTTCCCAATAAGATTTACTATTTATTCTGGTAGTGTATATAGCATCTTGATATTCGTCTAATAAATATTTATTTATCTTTTCTAGATAGTAATAATTATTTTTTATCATATATTGATATAATTCTCCTAATGTTAAATTCATACTATTTCCATATTTTTTGTTCAAGTCATTATTCTTCTTATTAAAAATTAGTTTCATTTTAAGTGAACCAATAGATCTTTCTCCATATTTCACATTTTTAAAAGATTTATTTTTAATATATTCTGCAAGATCAACATTATATTTTTGATTAATTCTAAAAATATTTTCATCATCATTTGGTGATAACTTAATATGGTGGAAAGTATCATAAATTATAAAATACTCATAGCCTATAAGTTTAGCTATTATATGATACAATTCTAATTCTTTCCTAGTACTATTATCATTATAAACTTTTGTTAAAAGATAGTTAACTACCATTTCACCTCCACACTCAATGCTAGTTACTATAATATTATCTTCTACAAGATTAATTACTAAACCTTTAGTAGTGTTATTATAATAAAAATCTTTATAACTACTTGTTCCATCAAACCAATGAAGTGTTAGCTTGTATTTGTTAATAGTGAGATTAAAATGTGACGAAAAATTTTTTACTATGAATTCTAATCTTTCTATTATGGTATCACCTTCTACTTTAGTATTTTGATTAATTAATGGGATAGAAATATTATTTTTTGGTAAATTGTTAATCTTATTAATAATCTTAGTATCTTTACCATCCCAAACAAATTCATATTTTTTGGTAACCAATCTTTCGAATTTAGGATTAAGATGATGGTATTTAAAGTTATTATCTTTTCCTATAAGTTTTAATTTATTTCCTGGCCCTAATAGAAATTCTTCCTCTATTGGAAATAAAGAAAAATTTTCTATAAATAAACCTACCCCTTTAACATCTTTAGGAATATTTATTTTTAATAATACTAAACCAAAATTGTAATTGGTTCCTGGAGAATAAAAAGGGTCTCTTGTAGTTGAAGTAAAACCATTGTCTGTAAAATGCTCCCCTATTTTAAGTTTTACAAGAAAATCATCTTCCCAGATGAATCTATAAAAATAAAAATCTTTAGGTAAAGCAGGTGCTTTGTTAATTAAACCTACCAAGTCTTTTATGTTAGTAACTTGTTGAGGGTTATAGTATTTACTTTCAGTTGAAAAATCTCTTAATAGTTTATTCATTAAAAAACTTCCATTAAGCGAGTAATACATTATTAATTGTACCATCTTTTTTTTAATAATATATTGACTATGTTGAAGAATAGTATCAACAGATATGTCATTTTTACTAATTTGTTTACAGATCTTATAATGTGTATCTTGATCTAACAGGTCATAATTTGAACTATCTTTAATTAGTTTCATATTTTTTCCTAGTTTTAACAATTCTTTCTTACTATAGTATGGTGTAATATGTTTCATTTTTGGATTAAAACTATTTCTTTTACAAATTGAGATTTCTAATCCAAATTTTGGACTATATTTAAAAAATGTATTAACAGAAGTTTCATACAAGATGGTAATATCATAACTTTTTAAAATTTCTAAATTTTGCTTAACAATCATATAATTATTCTTCTTTTTTTTTACAATATTATTCATCCAATCAAATAATTCTTTATTAATAAATCTATAATGACAGTCTACCATTCTAAAGTGTATATTGATATTTTCAATTGGATAAATTTTCATACTATAAATATCAAACATAGGAATCATATTGTCATAATTAGATAAAGTTACAATGTCAGATTTCTTAGTTAATTTTAATTTATTACTAAATATTTTATTAATAATATCAGAAGTTATTTTCATATTATTAATAGCTTATAAATTAAAAATTTAATTTTCATAATAATTTTTTATAATCATGTCTGTATACTCATCAAAATATTTTTTAATATTTGGGCTACAATTAATTTTATCAATTATTTTTTGTTTTCGAATGAACGCTTCTTCTGAATTTTTAACAGGATTACCATGCTTTTTAATAGGTTTTTCTAACTTGTGATAAAAGTTTTCTTCTAATTCAATGTTAAATGGCTTTAGTATATCTGATACATAATTATATACAGTATCTCTTTTAATAAATTTATAGTAATTTACGTGAATAACGTTTTTATATTTTTTTTCTAGATAAATGTAATTATTATAATATTTATTATATATATCTGAAATATTATTGAATTTACTTTGATTTTTAATTGTATGAATTGTTTCATTCATTTGACACGGTGAATAAAGATTTCTATTCCAAGTTAAAGTATAAGGGGCTTTTAACATACCAAATACCCAAAAAGGAAAAGGTCTATAAACACAAATAAATAAACATTTGGGATTATTTTTTACAATAGATTCTATTCTATTTAAATCTAGAGTATGTTTCCACCAAGCTCTATTCATAATTTTCATATCAACACCACTATTAAGAATCCCGTTGAATAAACTTGAACCTGAATTAAAAGGTCCTAATACTTGTATCATTTCCATTATATATCTAAAGATTATTTTTTATTAATTATAATGAACAACGTAATTAAAAGAGAGTTAATCTACGGAGCTAGAAATTATATGTCAGAGAATGTTTGTATAAATAGAGGATTAGGAGTATATTTATGGGATACCAATAACAAAAAATACCTAGATTTTATTTCCGCATATTCTGCTGTTAATCAAGGACATTGTCACCCTAGACTATTACACGTTATGAATCAACAAGCAAGTAAATTAACACTAACTAGTCGAGCATTATATAATGATGTTCTTGGTAATTTCATGCAAAAGATGTGTAATACTTTTGGATATGACAATGTATTACCTATGAATACTGGAGTAGAAGCTGGAGAAACAGCTATTAAAATTGCTAGGAAATGGGGTTATAATGTTAAGAAAGTTGAGTATAATAAAGCAGTTAACTTATTTTGCAGAAATAACTTTTGGGGTAGAACACTTGCAGCATCATCCTCTTCATCGGATCCATCTTGTTACCAGGGTTTTGGACCATACATGAGAGGCTTTGAAATGGTTGAATATAATAATATATTATCATTAGAAAATAAATTAAAAAGTAATCCGAATATTGTATCTATCATGTTGGAACCTATTCAAGGAGAAGCAGGTATTATAATTCCTGATTCTGGTTATATTGGTCATGTTAGATATTTATGTGATAAATATGATGTTCTGATGATAGCAGATGAAGTTCAAACTGGTATGGGTAGAACAGGTGGAATGACTGCTTGTATGCATGATAATGTAAGACCAGACATTCTGATTCTAGGAAAAGCGCTTTCTGGTGGAATTATGCCAGTTTCTGTTGTTTTGGCAGATTATAATATAATGAATAGTATTACACCAGGAACTCATGGCTCTACCTTTGGAGGTAATCCATTAGGAGCAGCTATCGCAATGGAAGCAATTGACATAACTATCGATGAAGATTTATGTCAAAATTCTGAAACATTAGGTAAATATTTTAGAGATAACCTAGAAACTATAACAACAGATTATGATATTGTTAAAGATGTTAGAGGTAGAGGTTTAATGAATGCGATGGAGTTTAATAATAAAAATATAACTAATAATTTTATTAAAAGTGTTAGGGATGATGGGTTATTAACCAAATCAACTCATGATACTACTATAAGATTAGCCCCTCCTCTAGTTATTACTAAAGAACAAATTGATGAATCTCTAGAAATAATCGATAATAATTTAAAAAAACTAAGTTGATTCTAATTCGTTTTTAATAATATTAAGCCTATCTCTAATTTTATTAAAATATATTTTATCCGACTCTGATATATCATATCCACAATCCATCGCTTCTTTAATAAGATTTCTTTCGATATACCTATTATAAGCGGTTTTAAATAATATACTATCTTTTTCTGATTTTAGAAAAAAATCTTTCTTATAACTAATATATCCACCTAGGCGTAACATCTCTCTGAATCGTTTTACACCGTAAGATTTATCAATCTCAAAAAATTTACATCTAATATGATTTATAATAATATTGTCATCAGTATTAGTCATATAACTATGCACATAACAATATCCGTCACTTGTAAATTTATTTAAATTACATTCACCTTTACAACATGTCATTATTATATAAATCTGTATTAATTTCAATATTTCCTGCAACTATATCATCTAGGGTAAAATTTACTTTAATATATAGATCAATAATATCTTTTTCAATCTTACTATTTTTAGGAATTATTTCCTTAAAATTATAATAAAATATTTCTAATTTTTTTATGATTATATCTAATATTTCAATATGTTTCATAATAAATTCTATTCTATAAAGTAAATATTTAACTAACTTGATAAATTTATTTAACTTATCAATATTATCTATTGGATTTATTTCTGATATTTTATTTTCAATATATTGATGGATAATATCAAAATCCATATTAGTAAAATTTTTATGAACATTACAATAACCATCTACTGTGATAGCCATACCTGAACAATTATTTATCATACACATCTATTATAATAGATATTTTAAAATAAAAAAAAATGATTAAATGAATTATTATGATAGTAATGAGTCAAGCTGCAGTGAATACAAAAAATAATTCAAAAATAGTAATGGTATTTGATACTGAAACGTCTGGTTTACCGATGAAAAGACCAGGTAGTAAATTTTCGTCATATAATGATATCGACTTATATAATAGTTGTAGATTAGTACAATTTTCTGGCATTATTTATGATTTTAATATTAATGAAACCTTAGCTGAATTTGATTACACAATTAAACCGGATGGTTTTATTATTAATAATAGTAATATCCATGGAATTACTATGGATATTGCAAATAAAAACGGAATTAGTATTAATAAGTTGTTTGAAAAAATAATAGAAATATTTCAAAAATATAATATTAGTAAATTAGTTGGACATAATATTACTTTTGATATTAATGTAACCATGAGTGAAATGTTTCGGTATATGAAAAAAAATCAGTTAGTAAATTTCCCAATTTTAAGAAAAATAGAAAAACTTCCATATTTTTGTACTATGAAAAATACTGTAGAGATTTGCAAACTTCCTTTCAAAAATAATAATAAAAGATTTAAATATCCTAAATTAGGAGAATTATATCAATATGTTTTTGGTAATATGCCTGAAAATCTACATAATAGTATGAATGATGCTATCTATACTTTAGAATGTTTGATTGAATTAGATAATTATGAACTGATAAGGTTATTTTAATAGGTTTAAATTGTTAATAAACTAATTTTTCTGTGATTTGGATGTTTTCTTCATTTATTTCATTTCTTATAAAATCATATTATACTCTTTAAGTTTCCAAAAAGGTTACTATCTCTATCAGAGTATACATAGTAGGATTAAATGTTGTTTTTCTACTGTCAATATAATCAACAAAAACAGGTCTTTTAAAATTCCTTTTCATTTTCTTATTAATAGAGGATATACTTACTAGATGGCAACTCAAAATGTATTTGAATAACTCTTCTCTAGTTTTAGAAATTATACTTACTTTTCAAAAGTATATTGGGTTTTGTAGATTGGAGCAGTTGCTTTAATTATAGTATCGTTATGTGTATGAAAGTATTTTCCTGAAAAATGACCATTAGCACCACTTTTAATACGTACAGGTTGATTAAAAGTTAAAATAGTTTTGCCTCCTACGCTACCTGAATTATAAATAGTCAAGTCCTTTCCGTATAACCCTTTTTCTGCTTGAATAGTAGTAGCTGCATAAATACTTTTATTAGCTGCTAAACTATTACAAGATATTTTACCTTGAATTTCTAATCCACCTGGAATAATTAATTTATTATTTAAAGTAAGTTCATTTGCTAGCTTTGATAAATTTCTTATAGCATCTATCTTGTATTCTTCGTGAATAATTTTTTTTATATATGTATTTGACATTTTTTCTGTCTTATTTGAATTATTATAAATTAAATAAATAATTATATTACCTAATTTAATGAAAAACAATAATCCTCAGGAATATAATAATTTCAAAATTCCAGGAACAGGTTGTGATATCTACGGGAAGCCTAGATTAGAATTAGCCTTAGAGTTACATCATAAGATTTTACCTAAGATTAATAAGACTTATTTTATTGAAAATGGTACCCTATTAGGAGCTTGGAGAAATAATAAATTTATTCCACACGATGATGACTTTGATTTTGGAATATTATTAGATGATAAGATTAATTATCGAGATAATATAATAAATATATTTAATTATATTAAAAATAATCTATCAGAAAAATATAAGTGTAGATTAACATCATCTTATTCTAATAAAATAGAAGTATATCAACCTAGTTATGGTAAGTATCTCTTATCAGAAAAATATAATGGTGCTGATTATCATTATGTTACTATTGATTTACAATTTTATCAAAGACTTAACGATACAGAGTATAAAAGTATGTATTATATTAATCCATTTACTACTGTGATAGATACTAATAATATTCTACCTGTTAAGGATATCATGTTAGAAGGTAATTATTTCCCGGCACCATGTAAAACTCAGGTATTTTTAGAGAAGCATTATGGTAGTTTGGATAAGAATGCAAAATATTGTAAAGAGACAGGTAAATATCATTTATAAATAATATTATCATAATAAACTTATATTTTTTATTTAGCTCTAATATGTTAACTATATTTTTAATATCAAGCTTGAACTAATTTAAATTTTTCACTATATTTATCATCAGTCATAATTGTTGTAATCGATCTAACGGGGAGGAGACCTTTCATTTGTCCATACAAATCAACCCATACACCATCACCTGCATCTTTTTTGCTAAAATTCATATAAATAATAATATCATAATAATTTTATATTTTATACAGTTTTTAATGTAGATTATTTCATACTTTTACTACAACTGCTACCATATCCACTCTCATTAACACTACTACATTTAGCATAAAGACCTGCAGTAGATGCAATCTCATTTCTTGCACCAATATATCTTGTTGCCATCAAATCTCTAGTATGTATGTTTGTATTTGTTTCCATTCCTACTGATAAACCACTTCCATTCACAAGAAGACCCACTTTAGGATGAGGGTCTCTTTTAACACCTACATTTCCGTCAAGACGAGTTGTACCATTTACAAATAATGGACCATTTACATGTAATTTTTTATCAGCATAAATTCCTGCACCTGAAGTTTCAACACCAACTGTTAAACCAGCAGCATTAACAATAAAACCAACTTTAGGATGAGGGTCTCTTTTAACACCTACATTTCCGTCAAGACGAGTTGTACCATTTACAAATAATGGACCATTTACATGTAATTTTTTATCAGCATAAATTCCTGCACCTGAAGTTTCAACTCCCTGAACTAAACCAGCACCATTAACAATAAGACCAACTTTAGGAAGAGCTTCTGTTCTTATTCCTACATTTCCATTAAGACGAGTATTACCTTGTACATGTAATGCTTTATCAGCATAAACTCCAGCACCTTGAGTTTCAACTCCTTGAGCTAAACCAGTACCATTAACTATAAGACCAACTTTAGGATGAGGATCTCTTCTAACTCCTACATTTCCATCAACTTTAAGGTTTCCTTTAATTTCTAATCCACCTGGAATTACTAATTTATTGTTAACAGTAAGATCATTTGCCAATTTAGAAAGATTTCTAATTGCATCTACATCTATCATATATTGTTCTCCTATTAGATTTTTTAAATCAGTATTTGACATTTTTTCTGTTGTTGATTTAAAATAAAAAATTATAATAAAAAATCCTAATAAATAAATTAAATCTTTTTTAGTAAACTTCATTTATATATATATTTATATATAAATTATTTTAAATAAAATATTTACTCTTTACTTTCTTTTTCTTTCTTTTTCCTTTCTCTTTCTAAGTTTTTTTGATAGTTATTAAGTAGTCTCTTAAAGCGACCAACCATCCCTCCGCTATAAACTGCTTTACCAGATTCAATAGTACCCAGGTATGAATCTTTCATATTGAGCTTTTGAGCAAGTTGTTTTCGTGTCATACCTACTTCATTACGGTAAGCAACAATCTTTTTTGCTAGATCTTTAGGAAAATATTTAACCTTAACGCTATCTGATTCTTCTATTTTCTGAGCTTGAGACTTACCTGGTCCTCGTTTATGTTTGACATTATTAAACTTTTTGTTAAAAATAATTGGTTTCCAATCTTGATGGGACATTAATATAATATATATAATTGGTTTTTCAATTTTTATAATAAAAAGAACAAAGTTTCTTCTTATTATTGATATGGGTTTTTACAAAAAAAATCAAATCTATCTTTGTATAATAAGCCTTGAATTATCATACCTACAGAATATCCTAAAAATATCGATAAATCAATTGTATCAGAAATCTTACTTTTAATTAAAAAAAGAATAATGATTAATAATAAGAAAAATACCCAATGATGAATGTGAATTGCTTTATTTTTATTAATTTTTATTATTAACATACCTTTATAAACTATAGGTGGTATAGTTAAATCTTTGTTAGTAGATAATTTCGTTCCATAGCCTTCTTTATCAGGTAATAATAATTCACAATAAATATATGCTAATATTAATCCATATATTAAATTTTTTTTAAATATCATTATATTATAATTCATATAAATAAAATATTAGTATTTATACCCTTAATATTAACCTACAATAATTACATTACCAAATATAGAAAATCCAGTAATACTAGAAGCCTCTTTGTTTATCTTAAGATTCATTAACCCACCTTCTTCATTCACATACATCATCTTTCCATCAGGTAAAGGTATAATAGTAAAATATCCACCAACTATTTTTTGGATAGTCTCTAATTTAGGTTCTTCTATACTATAATTAACTATTTTTATTTCAGTACTTTCCATTATATTATATTTAAAAATTAATATAAATTTTATATATATATATATATATGAGTATTTTATTTGATACAAAAATAAATAAATATAACTTAAATGTAACTTGTAATTTAGAAACAACTAAAAATGTAAAACACTATCGTTATCAACATCTTATTAAAGAACGAAAAGAGTATGAAAATTATAATTATCCAGATTTAAAAGAAAACCCTTTAGAAGAGGAAGCTGTTAATATTGTAAAAGATTATATACAATCTTCATCATATGAAGATCATAATACTCTTTGCTTTTGGAACTATATATGGGATAATACTATAATTGATTGGTATAGACCATATAATACGTATGCACTTAATCCAAGTAAACATGCACTCGATAATATATATAAAGATGGAAACTATAAATTATTTGATTCAGCTTTTTTTTTACCTTTACTTAAAAATATTAATAAATTTTATAAAAATTCTTACAAAGATCAATGGGTAGATATTAAGTCAGTTAGTTTTAGTAAGGAAGAGTTTTTTGTACAAAAAGTTAAAATAGATAATCCTAACTCAAAAATCCATTTTATAGGAGATATTCACTCTAGTTTTCATAGTTTAGGAAATATTTTAAGAGATATTAGTGATTCTTTTATTGAAAGTACAATGACACTAAAACCAGATCATTATATTTTTTTTACAGGAGATCTTTTAGATAGAGGACCGTATTCTCTTGAAGTATTATGGACTGTCTTTAATTTAAAACAACTGAATCCTAAATGCGTTTATATAGTAAAAGGAAATCATGAAAATATTGCACAGTATACGAATAGCCTTGGAAAAGGCGGTGGTACTAAGACTGAAATGATACATCAACTAAATAAAACTACTATTAATGAAATGAAACAAAGCTTATATTATTTACCAGTCGCTATTTTTTTAAATTTTAATGGATCTACTTTTCAAGTTTGTCACGGTGCTTTTGATACATCTGTATGTGGTTGGAATTTGAGTTCACAGTCTTTTATAGGGGGTGAGCTCAAAAGGTTTTTAGATAATAATGATGATAGTATTACACTACAATTATTTAGTAACTTAACTGATAATAATCAGTTTCAATGGGGTGATTTTAGGATGAATTATAAAAAAGGTTATCTACGAAGTGATAGATCGGTATATTATAATGATATTACTAGAAAATATTTACAACATCATAATATAGAATCAATAATAAGCGGACATCAAGATAATATTAGTTTTGGTATAATGCCTTCTAGTGCTGATAAATCACAAGTTTTAAAAGTAGAGGACGGAAGTGAATTGAAATATGATAAAAGTGAATACCTTATTACATTAGATCATTTTGAACTATTTAATAATAATATAATGAAAGACACATATAAACTAAATATAAGTCCAAGTAACATTTATATTGATACTGTCAGTAATGAAACAAATAAAAAATATAATAGGGAACTTCCTCAACAAGATATGTTAGCATGTATTTTATCATCTTGTGTTGCTTCTAAATCGATTTATTACAGATCATTTGCTACCTTAGAATTAAATTCAGAATATCTAAAACATGTAAATAAACCATTAATAGATCCAAATATTCGTGGTGATTTTAAAACAAATCCAAATGGTTATAGTAATTATGGTAAAAATTTGAAGGATCAAATTAAATTTCATTGTAATACTTGTGAAAAACCAATCAAAGGAGATTTTTGTAAATCTTGCCATGATGTTGGCTTATTTAAAAATAAATATTTAAAATATAAAAATAAATATTTAAAATTAAAAAAACAGTTAAAATTAGATCATTAAGTCTTACATAGTATCCATTATAATCATTTTCAAAATATCCATAAGATTTATAAACACCTTATTTTTCCTATTTATAGGGTATGTGATAACTTACTATCAGACAACTTTAATAGTTGAAAATTTATTAATAGAGTTAGTTCCACAAGTAAGATTCTTATAATCGTAAAATTGATAATATATATTTAAAAAAATAATAAATCTTAAATTAATTACATATCTTTCCTACCATTCATATCCATCATTCAGATAATAATTACCACAATAATTATTATAATAATGATCATAACTACAACAATCATAACTATAGTAATCATAAAAATTGGCATGATACTTAGATGAGAGATAAACATCTTTTTCAATATCTTTTTTTTGTTCTATATTAGTAGACCATTTATTAACTCTTTTTGGTTTTTTATTTATTTTCTTCTTTCTGTTTTATTTCCAACATTTTTTTATATATTTTCTTCAATTACTCCTCGTAGAAAAGTTTTAGTTAATTGATTTACAAAATGAATAAATAAATATATTAACATACATATTTTTACCATCTATCACCCTATCAATTTTTAAATAAAACTAATTACCATTAATAATACAATTACACTCATTGCCTAAATGTACATCTGATAAATTATTGTACTGTTTAGTAATATAAACAGCTCCCGTACCGTAAGGATAAATAATTTTTTCTATAATATATTCCTCTAAATTATTAGAACAATTACCCCAAAAAATAAGTCTATTATCATCTGTTAGGACAGCACTGTGTTCTCCTCCTGCAAATATCTTTATAATAGTATAATCTTCTAGAAATTCTACTAGTTTGAAATAAGGATAATAAATAATACCTCTACCATTAGTCATACAAATATCTTTTGAGAATCCTAACTGTTCTTGATGATTTCTACCTGAAGTAAATACTTTTCCATTACTGGTAAGAAACATGCTATGACCCCAACCAGAAGTTATATCCGTTATTTTATAATTTGAAATATCCATCAACTTATCTCCTATCATACACTTGGATACCATAAAAGGAATCCTAACATAAAAATCTTCTTCATTTTCTTTTTCACCTATATTACTACCAATACCCAATTGTCCACATCGATTATGTCCCCAGCTAAATAGTTTACCAGAAGCAGATAATGCTAAAACATGATATGAACCTGGTCCAATAGATATCTTGTGAAATAATCTTCCTTCAAAAATTTTAATCTTTTTTGGCACCAATGTGTCTTCATCTTCAATATGTCCAGTTGCACAATAACAACCCCAACTATAAATTTCATTATCGGTGGAAAGAGCTACGGTAAAGGTTGAACCACATGCTACACTTTTAAATTTAACATCAGCAGTAACTAATGTAGGTTTACTTCTATTATCATTATCTCCTAGTCCTAATCTTCCATCTTCGCCGGCACCCCAAGAATAAATATCACCGTCTTCAGATATAACACAATTATAAGCGTAACCTGATGAAATATATTTTATCTTAGGTAATGGTTCAATCTGTAATGAATTGGTTAATTCTGTCATTTCAGACCCATGTCCTAATTGTCCAAAATTACCAGTTCCATTACTATACAGTGACCCTTCTGATGTAAGCATTAATAGATGAGAACCTCCGCTAACTATATTTTTAAAATTAATCATAATATCGTTATTAACAAAGTCCATCGTACCATAGACATTTGTTGTTGTTTCAGGATAATGACCAAAATATAAAGTATTAGGTTGATATGTATTTTTGATTCTTTTTAAAATCTTACCAAAAACCATAGCAATCTTCTTGGTCCAAATAGTCCTATCAACCTTATTATCTATTTTTTTCGCTTTAGCAAGTTCCATTAGATTTTTTTTACATAACAATGAATAATATCCTTTGTTATCTAAATAATTTAAAAAAGCATGCATGGTTTGATATAAATTATCTTCAGAACTATCTTCCGATAGTCTTTGATATAAAAAGTTTAGTTCAGAGCTTGATTCTGACATTAATAATTTATTGTGTTTTTTCAATTTTCAATTTTTATGACTATTCACTTTATATTACATTAGATTCAATGAAAATAAAAAATAAAATATATCAATATATTTAAAGATATTAATATATTAATAATAATGAGTAAATATACTAGCTTGGTTGATCTTAACCATCTAGAGACCGGTGATATGTTATTATTTCACCAAGAAGACCAATGTAATAGTTGTATGAATTGTTTATTTTCATGTTTTACTGATTGTATTATGTGTTGTACCAATAGCATGTACTCCCATTCTGCTATTGTAGTCAGAGACCCATCTTGGGCTCCAGAACTTAAAGGACTCTATATAATAGAATCTAGTTATGAACCATACGGAGATTCAGAAAACAACGAAATTAAATTAGGTTGTATGATGGTACCTTTAGAAAAAATGGTAGGCGATTTTCATGGTAAGGTATATTGGCGTCATATTGATTGTGATAGAAATGACGAGTTTTATACCAAGTTTCAACAGGCACATTCTGTAGTTCACAATAGACCGTATGACCTTGATCCTATTGATTGGATTGATGCTAAATTTAAAATTAGTCTAACTAATCCTAGAAGAAAAGATACTTTCTTTTGTTCAGCAATGGTTACCTATTTTTATACAGAATTAGGATTGTTAGATAGTAATACAAAGTGGACCCTACAGTCCTGTGAAAACTTGGGAACTGAACATCCTAAAGATGAACTAAAATTTAAGAATTGTACAATTTATAAAGAAGTTAGAATAAAATAATTTATTTTATATGTTTAAGAAATTCCGAATTGGAAGAAACTTCATCATATAAATCTTCATGAGCCTTAATACAATTAAAGAAGATATTGGTTAGTAAATCTTGAGCAATTTTTACTTGAATAGGTTTAAAACTATTGGATAAATTGATATATTTTAAAAGGGCAATCATACCTTCAAAATTCACCATATTATTTTCTAAATATAAATTTTCTTTCTCTTCCTCATCATCTTCATTCTCAGAATCACTATCAAAAAAATCAATATCATCAACTGATTCTTTAATAATAACAGAATCTTTGTTATGTAATGAGTTAAAAACTTTTTCTTCTTCTTTCAGAGATTCTATTAATCTAGTACGAAGATTTTTATCTTTAATTTTCAAATCAGTAAATAAGTTTTTTAATTTAATTACAAATTTTTTCCTATTATGATAAGCTTGGTAGATAAAAGTACCAATCTTACTTTCTGAACCAAAATAATGGTTAATTTTATTTACTATATATTCTTCCTTTTTAATATTATTAATAATTAACTTGTTTTTTATAGAATCAAATAATTCATAAAATTTTTTCTTTTTCTTTTTATTATCATAGAAAATAACGTCTTCCCATAATATTCTAATACAATCTAATTTTCTATCAACCATTAAGGCTCCATTAGCAATTGAGAGATATCTTTCTTCAGGTTTCAGAGAACACTTTTCTCTAGTTATATGGTCATTCTCGTTAAATTCTATAACAATAATTTTTTTATTTTTTAGTTCTATTGAAAGATCGACTCGACTTCTAGGAAGATTAAAGTATTTAGGATTAAGGGTCATTTCTATTGTTACATTATTGGTAAAACCTTCTGAAGAAATAAAGTTATCTCGAAGAATCTTTTTTTCAAAATCAATTAATCCAGATTTTTCATAATACTTTCCAAAGTATCTCCATAATAATCTCCAAGCATATTGATATTTTTTCAGATAGATTTTCTTTTTATTAATAAAAACAAATATATCTTTTTTTTTATTTATTTGGTAAATTTTATTAAACTTGTTTCCGTTAAAGATTTTGTTTGTTTCTAAGAATAAGAGTATATTTAATGAAATATACTGCGAATTGAAAGTAAAGCTAGATTCATTCAAATATTTAAGAAAAGTTGTTTTATTAAATTTCTTATATTTTGAAATAGCAAATAAGTATTTTTTGCGATTGTTTGTGTCAGTATAGTTATTAACAATCAAAGAGTTCCATTTCTCACTTAATAATAAATGTTTTTCCATTAATAATATAAAATGTATAACCCTTTCAATTTTTATAAAGTGAATCATTTAATATAATTGATTTTACTAGGAATTAGACTTAATTTTCCTTTAATAAATTTTTTTACATTACTAACAAAATCTTTCATTTTTAATCCAGAAACGAGATATTTTTTCTTTAGAAAGACACTAGCTTCAACATTATCACTATTAGGATAAATTTTCTTATTTTTCTTAAAGATATATTCTCTAATTTCAAAATATAAAGGACCTGTTTTATCTAAATTAATCAGACTAGATTGTAATGTGGAAGTTTTAGATAATTTAATACGATAAATAAAAATTTTATCTTGATTTAATTTACTTAATTTACTGAAAGCTATATTTTTTGCTTCAGTATTACTATTATCACTAGATAATTTACCTATCTTGTTATTAATGTAAGCAAAATAATGGTATTTATTAAAAGTTTCTATGATATTTTTTAAATTCATATATTATATGATAGATAAATATATAAATTTTAAATTACCAAAATAACAGGCGCATGATCACTACCCATAATTGTTGTCATAATATCAGATTTTTTTACTTTTTTAATCATTTTTTTACTCACTAGAAAATAATCAATTCTCCAACCTTTGTTCTTTTTTCTAGCACCAAACATATAAGTCCAAAAACTATATTTAATGGTATCGCCATTAATATGTCTAAAAGTATCTATCAAATCACATCTTTTCAAAAGTTTACCAAAAGATTCTCTTTCTTCTATAGTAAAGCCAGAGTTTTTCTTGTTAGTTTTAGGATTGGCAAGATCTATTTCATGATGAGCTACGTTAAGATCTCCACAAACAATAATATTCTTCTTTTTATTAAGTCTTTTAAGATATTTCCTAAAAGCTTTATCCCAAGTATTAACCCTATAGTCTAATCTTTTTAATTCTTGTCCACTATTAGGTGTATAAACATGTATCAGAAAATAGTCCTTAAACTCCAGAGTTATAACCCTACCTTCCACATCAATACCATTATCCTGATAATGTTTATCTAACATTCCCAGATAACTATTTATTGGTTTAATCTTACTAAAAATAGCAGTTCCACTGTATCCTTTACGAGTCATACATGGTGACCAATAACGATATGGATACCCTTCTATTTTTTTCTTAAGTGCAGTTTGGGTATCTATAAAAGGACATGATATTTTAGTTTCACCGAAACAAATTATATCAGGCTTCTCTTCTTCTATCATTTTAAAAAGGTCTTTTTTTTTTAGCATACTTCTAATACCGTTAATATTCCAAGCAATAATTTTTGTCATAATATATTATTAAATTTTAATTTTTAAATAAAATATAATAATATATTTATACTACGATAGTATCTTTGTCAATATATTGACACATTATACATTTAGGTTTATTTTTTAAGAGTTTAATGTGTTCTCTTAATTCTTGGATTAACCTACCTTCTTTTTCAATATAACTTTTTAAAGTTTCTACCTGTTTTTTCATTGAAAGATTAATTAATTTAAGTAATTCTAATTTTTCAATTTCAACAGAAACATGGGTTTTATCTACACTAGATGAGTTTCCCATTGTGTTCTAAAATATTAGATATAATATTTTATTACTGGTATAAAAATATTAACCTATTTAACTATATATTATGTAATTAAAACAATGATTTACTTTATATATGATACTGATAATAATAAATATTATGGAGTATACAATAATGTTAGTATTATGAATAATAATCTAGACTTTTTAAAAAAAGAGAATATAGTTAAAAACCATTCTATTTTTAAATTAGATAATTTACATTTTGAAATGAAATTAGAAGAAGAACCACGTAATTATAACATTAAACAAAATTTTGTTTATTTACTATATAATGATACTACTAATAAATTTATTACTTATCACAATTCTAGTTTATATCTTGAAAATATGATTACTTTTTTTGAAAAAGAATATATGATTATTAAGGTTGTATTAAATAGCATGTATATTGATTTGGAACAAAATACTAAAATAACAGTTGATATTGAAGATAAAAAAGACCCTATAGAAAAAAAGGTATTATTAGAAGAAGAAAAAGTAGAATTATTTGAATTAAATAGAGAATTAAATATTCTTAAACTACAACAGAAAAGATTACAAGAAAAGAAGGTTGAATTTGAAGCTAATTGTGAACTCTATCAGCGTTTTAAGAAAGAAAAAGAGAATGATATTACATTTATTATTCCTGAACTGTTTTCTGATAAATTTAACCTTATAAAAAACTTGGAAGAAACTGATAAACTTACCTTTGAAAATTATATTAATATGAATCCAAATAAATTTTTAGAAAATTCATATAGTATGATGTTTGAGGGAGGTAGTAGCGTTAAAATTTCTGAAATATAAAAACCGTCTAAGTATGGAATACTATGTAAATATCAATTAATTTAATTTTTATCAAGTAATTATAATGTTAAAAAATAAATTAGAAAATCTACTAGATAGAGGTACGTTAGAAATTAAAGAAAATATAGAAAATAATATGGTTATTACAATTCCAGTAGGAGCTACATTAATTATAAATTCGGGAGTTATTTTTACCAATAATATGGTAATCAATAATTTAGGTTTCTTAATAAATCAAGGAATATTTAAAAATAATCTAAATGCTACCATAAATAACAAATTTGATGCATGGTTGATTAATGAAAATTTTATCATTAATTACGGTATTATTAATAGCAGGAATTATTATAGTAGGATTATTAATGAAGGTATCATTAGTAATAATAGTATTGGAATTATAAATAATTAAACAGAAAAAGAGGTACCACAACCACAACTGGAAACTGCATTAGGGTTTTTAAAATCAAAACCTTCTCCCATGATATCTTTCTTAAAATCAATTGTTGTTCCTAGAAGATGGAAAATACTTTTACTACACACTACTATATTAATATCTTCATATTTAACAATTTCATCTCTAGGTAGAATCGTACTATCATCAATTGGTTTTAACTTGTATCCAAAACCATTACATCCACCTCCTTTTACTGAAAAAAGAATAGATTTAGTTTGATGTGTTCTTGCAATATCTATTAATTTCTTTCCCGCTATTTTAGTAATATTAATTACATGTCTAGACATCTATATATTTTGAGAATATTTTTATAGAATAATATCCTTACTTTTTTAATATTCATATATTAATATTTAGATATAAATAATTTTTTAATAATGATATTTAATGATGAGTCAGTTATACAATGACATGATTTTTACATTAGATAAAGTATTAAATAATAATAAATGCAATAATATAATAAAAAGAGCAAATTTAAAAGGATGGAATGAATCATCTACATCAGGTGGTGGACATGGTAGAACTGAAATAGAAGATCCTAGAACAAATAAATTTTGTGTTTTTCCAGAACATATTGATTATAGAGTAAAAAGAAATATTAAAGATTTTCAAGGAGAATGGGAAAGATTATTTGAAACTTCCTGTAAAAATTATGCTGATTAGAAAAAAATAGTATTAGGAAATATCAGTATTGTTATTAATAATTATCATTTATATTTAAATAATAATTTCTAATGGTTACAAAATATTTAAATGAAGCTTTTAGTTTGTATTTGTTATAACATCTTATTAAGCTAGTTCATTATTTAGTTCTACAAGTTCTTCAGCAGCTTGTTTAATTTCTCTATTAGTTTCTTCTAGTTGTGCATCAACTAGAGCAATAGCTGTAGTAGCATCTTCTAGTGTTATTGTAGTATTTTGTTCAGCTTGATCAGCAGCCGTTTCAGCATCTCTAGCATCCGTTTCTAATTCAAATTCTTCAGGGCATTCTTTCCAATCACTACCTTTACAACATGTTTTAGTGTAACACCATGGTATTTCTTTACCTTCATTATCTGTGTAATCACTCTAAAAATATTCCTACAGAATTTAAAAAAAATTGAAAATAACAATAAAATTCTTTTCCTTTATTTTATTATAATTTTAATAATAATAAAAAAATTGATTTAAATTATCTAATTCTTATATATCAATGAGTAAACAGCAATATAGAAGTTTTTATACTATGGATGAAATGGTATTAATTAAAGATAATATTTCAAATATTCAAAAAAAAGCAGAAACAATTTTTAATAGTAAATTTTTAGAACCAAATGAAGATGAATATACTATGGTTCGAAAAATAATTTTAAATTTTATTAAGGAAAAAAAGAGACTTATCTATGGAGGATATGCTCAAAATGAATTAATTAAATCTAAAAATATTAAGGACGATTTTTATGGTGATACTAGAGCAGATATAGAATTTTATACTCCTGATCCAATTAAAGATCTTATTGAACTTTGTGATTTGATTAATGAAAAAAAAGTTTTTAATATAAAAGGAGACCAAGGTGTTCATAATGAAACTTATAAAATATTTGCTAACTTTGAAAATTATTGTGATATTTCTTATATGGACCCAGATGTATATAATAATTGTCCCTACATTGAGCTTAATGGATTAAGAATGACACATCCATTATTTATGATAGTAGATGGTTATCGTGTCTATACAGACCTATTAACATCTAGTTGGAGATTAGAAAAAGCTTATATTCGTACTAATTTATTAGAGAAACATTTTCCTATTCCTAAAGTAGAAAAAACTAATATTAAATATGATACAATTATAGGAAAGAAAACTCATGAAGAAGTTATGAGAAATATTAGAAAATTAATTATTATGAATAGTAAGTTTGTAGTGGTTGGTCATTATGGTGTTGAATATCTTACTAAAAAAGTAGATGACACTGATGTTCAAATATCTTCATATCCTTATTATCAACTAATTTCTACTAATCTTAAAAAAGATTACCTTACCGTTTATAATATTTTAAAATCAATGTATGGGAAAAAAATTAGTTACAGAAAATATTACAAATTTTTTATGTTTTGGGATGAACGAGTAGAATTTTACTATGAGAACCAAGTCGTTTTAAAACTATATGGTAATAATGAGAGATGTATTGTTCACCAATATTCTGATAAGAAAAAGACATATTTTGGTACTTTCCAACTACTAGTATTATACCTATTAATAGATTATAATTATGCTATTATTAACAAAATTAAACACGAGGAAAAGAATTACCTAGTTCTGTTAAATAAATTATTCAAATCTAAGGACATTTATACTGATGAAAATAATATTACTATTATGGAGCCATCTAATTACCAACATTTTACCGTAGAATGTATGGGTACTCCAGTAGACCCTATTAGAGAATCCAGATTAAAAGGATTACAGAGATTAAAACAAGGTAAATCATTTAAATTCAGTTATTATCCTAAAGATGGAGTTAAAGGAACTGTACCTAATTTCAGATTTTCTACTAGTTCTGGATTAAGAATTGATACTAGTAAGAAGAAAGATGTTAAAAATACTACAGAAGAAAAAAAGGAAGTTACTAAGGAAGTTAATAAAAAAACTTAAATTATTTAATTTATAAAATTATAATTTTTAAAAAATTGAAAATTATAATTATATTGATAGTAATGATTCCACTTAAATATAAATCAACTTTTGGAAGTATGTCTTCTGATGAATGGTATACTATGGTTAATAATGCCCTGGATAGGATTAATTCAAATCGTTTAGGTAAGATGATGATTAGTAAGATTAATGAATACACTACACACGCAGATATTAATATTTCTATAGTTTCTGAAGAGACATATCGTACTCGTATTAAAATTCCTAAAATAACTTATTATAATGGTAAATCTGATATTCAAATTGTAATTCCTGCTAGAGAGTATCGTTCAAAAATTCAAGTAATTGATCCAATGATTATTCCAAAGAGTTATATTGATGATAATACTAATGATACTTTAAAATATTTTGCATGTATTTGTAATAATTGTAATGTTCCTGAAAATATAATTTCGTCCAAAGATATTAAGGATAAAACAAAAGAATATACTGAATTGCACGATAATATTACTTACACGATAGAACAACCTTTAGAAATGATCTTAGCACATGAGATGGTACATTGTCTAAGATTACTAATGGATGTTCATTCTGAAACTAGAGAAGAAGAAGGAACAATTTTTGGTATGCCAGGAAATACTATGTATCTAGATGGTCATAAAATTACAGAAAACACTATTAGAGGAGAATTTGGATTGCCTTTTAGGGTTAATCATGAAGCAGAAATAATTTCTGATTTTTTTAGTTAAAAAAAGTTATATATAGTATATTAATATGTCAAAAAATGTTAGTATAGATCTAGGTATTAACGGAAGAGTTTTTCAAAATTGGATATTAAAAAATTTTAAAAAATATAAATTACCTGAAATCATTAGAAAAGAAGGTGAAGATCCATGTGATGAAAAATTAAAAAAAGAATTAACATTATATCAAAGATTTGTAGGACAATATGTTAATTACACAGCACCCTTCAAAGAATTATTAATATTTCATGGTGTAGGTAGTGGTAAAACGGTAAGTGCTATTAATATTTATAATGTTTTATTTAATTACTCCCCAAAGTGGAATGTTTTTCTCTTAATTCCAGCATCTTTAAGAGATGATCCTTGGTTAAAAGATCTTAAAGATTGGTTAGCAACAAAAGATAGAGATATTAGATTTAGAAATATTCAATTTGTTCATTATGATTCCCCTTTTGCAGATAAAGATTTCTTAGAAAAAGTTAAAAAGAAGGATGCTAGTCGTGATACAATTTATATATTCGACGAATCACATAAATTTATGGTCAATGTTTACAATAATATTTCCTCACAAACTGGTAAAAGAGCTCAAACTATTTATGATTACATTCAAAGAGAAAAGATGGAAAATAATAATACTAGAATAGTATTAATGTCTGCTACTCCAGTAGTTAATCAACCATATGAATGGGCATTGATTTTTAATCTTTTGAGACCAGGTAGTTTCCCAAAATCTGAAGCTATTTTTAATCAACAATATATTTCATCTGCTAATTATAGTAGTATTAATGAAGAAACAAAAAATATGTTTCAAAGACGTATATTGGGATTATCTAGTTACTATATTGGTGCTACACCAGATAAGTTTGCTAATAAAGTTGTTCATTATAAAAATATACTTATGAGTCCTTATCATGAAGAAGTTTATAATCATTTTGAAGAGATTGAAGAACAAAAAGAAAAAATGAGATTAAGAATGTCACGTGGTAAAATGGGTAAAGAGATGTCTACTTTTTCTTCATACACTAGACAAGCTTGTAATTTTGTATTCCCAGCAATCAATTCAGAAGTAGCTGGTCAAATTAGACCTAGACCAGGAAAATTTAGAATTAAAGTAGAAGATGAGGTTGTTGTTAATGAAGGAAGAGATGAAGAAAAACTAGCAAAATTAAGAAAAAAGAAGGAAACTAGTGATTATGTTAATGCAATCAATAGGTATCAGTCTACTTTGATGGATTATTTTCAAAAAATATATGACAGTGATAAAAAAAATAAATATACAATTAGTGATGATATTAAGGAATTCAGAAGTCAAGGTTCTAGTTTTACAAAATTTTGGACTAATAGTAAGAGGAAATCAAAGCTTATTCAAGAAATGTATAAATGTGGTCCAAAAATGTTATATATTATTTTTAATACTTTAAAATCAGCTGGTCCAGTATTAGTTTATTCCAATTATGTAGAAATGGAAGGTTTGTCTATTTTCAAAATATATTTACACTTCTTTGGATTCTTAAACTTTAATGATGATAAAGAAATTAAGGGAAAAAATCTAGCTAAAGAATATGGAATGGTAAAAGAAAAGAAATTTACTAAAGATAAAAGGAGATTTATGGAATTTCATGGTAAAATAGATAGAGACACTAGAACTAAAAATAAAGAAGTTTATAATATGAAAGAAAATTTTAATGGTAGGATTATAAAAATTATTTTAATTTCACCAGCTGGTGCTGAAGGTTTAAGTCTTATGAGTACTAGACAAGTTCATATAATGGAACCTTATTGGAATGAAGTTAAAATTGAACAAGTTATTGGTCGTGCTATACGTATTTGTTCTCATAAATACTTACCAATGGAAAAAAGAAAAGTAGATGTATTTAGATATAAATGTATTAGAAAAGGTGGTAAACAAACTTCAGATGAAAAATTAGAAGATATTAGTAGAAAAAAGAATAATTTGATGTTATCATTCACTGAAGCTGTTAAAGAATCTTCTGTAGATTGTGAACTTTTTAAAGCACATAATATGATGGGTAGCAAATATAAATGTTTTAAATTTAATCAAGATTCATTATTTGAAAATCCTATAGGACCTGCTTATAATAACAACCCTGAATTTGATATTAAGATTAACAACGGATTAAATGCAAAAGATAGTCTTAGTAAAAGAATTAAAGTTAGAAAAATTAGTGCTATTGAAAGACAAGGTGAAGAAATATTTAGTAAAGTTAAAGAGTATTGGTTAGATGATGAATCAAGAGTAGTATATGATATTGATATGGATTATCCAGTTGGTAAATTAGAATTAGATGAAAGTGGTAATATTAATAAAAAAGATAAAAATACCTATATTTTATCTGACTTGGTTAATATTCCTAAATTTCAAATATATGAATAAATTTTAATATTGTGGTCTTTAGTTAATATTACAATATTTTAATCTAAAAATATTAATGAGCTTATACGATAGTTTAGATACAGGAGATCTACTATTGTTTCATGGGACTGCCAAAGTTAGTTGTTGTATAGAATTCTGGACAAAGTCCAAATACAGTCACATTGGTATGGTTTTGAAGGATCCAACATATATTCAACCTGATCTTACTGGATTATATGTGTGGCAATCGGGAAAAGAAGGTTTTCCAGAAGTAGAAGACCATAAGATATTCGATGGAGTTCAAATATCACCTTTAGATCAAGTTATTGATGATTATGGAATAGGAAATGTTTATGTTAGAAAATTAATAGTTAATGCACCATTAGATACACAGTTACTTACAAAGATTCATCATGAAATTCATCACCATAAATATGATATGAATATATTGGATTGGTTAATGGCAGGTATTTATGAAGTTGATAATTGGACTGAAATAGATGACGAAGACAAAAGAATTTTATTAAAAAATAAAAAAATACCTGTTCCCAAAACAGTTTGGTGTTCATCTTTAATTGGTTACATATATTATAGATTGAATCTAATTAGTAATTCTAATTGGAAGCTTTTGAGTCCTCAAGATTGGAGTAGTAAGAATAGCAATATTTTAGGATTAAAAAATTGCTTACTCATTAAAGATATGAAGTTAAAAAAATATTAAAGTAAGTAGTTTTCATAAAATTCAGTCTCGTTATTACAAATAATGGGAATCTTAATTTAGGTTTCTTTCCAAAGATTGGCTTGAACAGATACAGTAATATCACTTAAATTTTTTTTACAAATACCACAACGATTAATCATATATATCAATATTATTTGATAAAGTATAAATAAATATTTTGAGATAAATTCCAACTTGTTTTAACTGTATATTGACACAGAAAGAATTCATACAGACATTCATCTGGACAAAATAATAACAAGTATCCTTTGAACTCCCCAAGTATTTTTTGATATAATATAATATTATCTTGTTTGTTAAAAGCTAAATTACATGAATAAATTATATTATATTTACCAAAATGAACATTTTTAAAATCTTCATTAAAAATGTTTACTTTGTTTTCTTGTTTATATTTTTCAAGAAGTTTAATACTTTTTTGAAATCTATTTGGTTCTAATTCTACACCATCTATATTAATTTCTAAGTTTAGTGCTAGATATATTACAATTTTACCACAACCACTACCTATATCTAACATACTTTTATCACCAGGTTCTAATTTTTCGATAATATTTAAAATATCACTTGGTTCGACTTCACCATATAAAAAAGAAGAATTTGTTGATTCTAATGATAGAGCAACATCATAATCATCTTCAGGTATATTTCTTAGTGAGAAATCCATTAATTCTATTATAGATTATGCAAAATACAATTTTTTATATTAAATAACAGTAAAAGGTAGAATATCTTGTAATCTTATTACCAAATAACTCTAATGGTGGACCCCAGGAGAAGAAACTATTGTGATGAAAAAAGTTATTATAGTATAATATTATACTGGTCATAACAATATATGTATACCCTATTGACAGGCAATATAACGGAGAAGTAATTATACTCATTTCTTTAATATGTAATTCTTTTTTAAGTATTTTAACTAGATAATATTATATAAATCTATATGGAGTATTATGAAGATATTAATGATAGACTGGAAAGATTATCAATATATAGTATAATAACTAATGATATTGATGCATGGGAATATTATAAAGAGTATAAATGGATTTATAATAAATTATGGTTAGTTGAAAAACAAAATATCGATTGTGGACCGGTAGGAACTAGTCCTACTAGTTATCCTATAATTATCAAACCTATTATAAATCTTTTTGGTATGAGTAAAGGTTTTATCAGATTAAATAACCTGAAGGAATATAACGATAATCTAAATGAGGGGAGTTTTTGGATGCCATTTTTATCAGGAAAAAATTATACAATTGATGTAGTTTTAGATAAAGGTAAGATAGTAGCATATTATGGTTTGGAATCCAAACCGGGAAAGTCAGGAACATTTGAATATCACAAGTATAAACCAAATTATAAATTACCTGAAAATATAAGTAAATTTATTGAAAGTATTATGAAAAGTTATACTGGGGTGATGAATATAGAAATAATAGACAATATAATAATAGAAGCTCATCTACGATTAAATGGTGATTGTTATATTTATGATGATAATTTTTTTATTCAAGTAGATAATATGATAGCAAATAGAAACTATACATTTGATAATTATCCTAATAAATTCTACCTATTTCCTTATTTTGTTCAAAACTTCACCTTATCAGATTATAAGAAAAAATTAGTAGAAGACTTGTTATTAAAAAATGACATTAAAAATATTAGATGGGATGATATAGAATCAGATTATCAAAGAAATGATTACAGAAGACTCGTAATGTTTAAAACTTATTATTCAGATAAAGGGAAATTTTTAATAAAAGCTTTTGATAAAATATTGTATAGGAATTATCAAGTGATATAGCTTTTTAATTTAGACCATCAAATTAAATCTGAAACCTATATCAGCATACACATGTATATTTTATAATACATAAAGATAAGCTATTATATGTAATAAAATGTTAAAAAAATTACTTTATATATTATTATTATATATATGCATTGCTGAAAAGGTAGATATAGCTAACTGCAATGAACTATGGGGAATGTCTAATTCTATGAATAAACAAACAGTATATTCTATGAAGATTTATTCATGTATAGTAGAACCTAATTTTGAATTTAATAAAAAACTTATAACTACAACTACAAATAATACAACTACATACAATACAACTACAAATAATACAACTACATACAATACAACTACAAATAATACAAATAATACAACTACATACAATACAACTACAAATAATACAACTACAAATAATACAACTACATACAATACAAATAATACAGGTATAGTAACCCCTTCATCAAGTTATGGAAGTTCTCCTTCGTCTAAAACTAATAAAAATATAGATAATATTGACAATATAAATCAAGAAGATATTGTGGAATTGAATTATAATTCTCCTTCACCATCATCCTACTTGAATATAAAAAATAATGAATTAGATATAGGTTTAATTATAGGAATTGTCGTATCTTCATGTATTATAACTTCCTTAACTATTTTTGGAATTATATTTTATAATAAAAAAAAATTAATAAATAACGAGATTCAGGATGAATCTCTTAAATCAAGGGCACAAGTAACTAGACCACATATTTTAAATACTTCGTCATTTTCATCAAAAACAGATGAAACCGCACCTATAAGTCCTCATTCACCATTATCTACAAATATATCAGTTAATAAACATCTTCCTGATTTACCACTCTCTGATGATAATAACGTGAATTTAAATAATTCAGATAATGATAATTCTAATAATATGATTGATATAGAATCAGGTTATAAAGACCAAATTGAACCAACCGATACTCATCAAAATGAATAACTTATAAAAATTGATATTTAAATAAAAAATCTATATAGATTTAATATATGTCAAAAAATACTAGTTGTAACGAATGTCAAAATGTAATAAAAAAAGAGGGAGATTTTATTAATAAAGATGATAAAACTTTATATGGGTATCCTCGTTACTATCAAACAAATTTAGATGGTAAAACTACTACATTTTCTTATGATAGCGATGAAGATGAATATGATTTGTGCTACAATTGTAAATTAGATACTTGGTTTGAAAATAATTTTGGAGATAGTTTTAAAATAGGTGATATTCCAATCTGTAACTATATATTAGAAGAAGCTAAGAAAACATTTAACTTAAATTTTACCAACGAAAATCAAACTAGAATTAAAAACTATATAATAAATATTTATGAAAAATATTTGGAAGATGATAAACAGTTAATTATTTAATTTTGATATAATATTACATAAGAATTTTAGTATTATATTAAAAAATTTATTTAAGCTACTAACTAATTACATTTAAACATTTATTTTTTTTTATATAATATGAGCTTAAAAAATAATCATTGTATAATTGATAATAAAAAATTCACTATTGATACTTATCTTGAATTAAAAAAGAAAAAGCCAAAATCGATTATTTTTAGAAAAAAAATATTTAATTTAGACAATTTAGAATTAGAATTTATTGAAAGTAAACAAAATAAATTTAGGTCCCATTTTAGGATTAAATCAAAAAAAAAAGGTACATCAAACCCAATGACTGATTGGCATAGTTCTTGGGAAAATTACTTTTTTGGATTTACAGAGAAAAAATATAATCATAAAAATATGATTAAAACAAATAGAAGAGCTGATGTTGATTTAAATGAAAATCAAGTAATTGAATTTCAACACAGTTGTATTAGTAAAGAAGAAGTAGATAATAGAAAACATGATTGGAATTTAGTTAATAAAGAAATATTATGGGTTGTAGATGGTTCTGATACTATTGAAGTAACTGAATTAAAAAATAGTCAAAGAATATTTTTGGAATTTAAATCAGAACCATGGAAGTATGAAAGTTTTACTAGTTATGATAATATATATATTGATATTAAAGAAAAGCTTTATAAAGTTAACCCTAAATTTGTTAAAAGTAATATGATTGATGTTCAATTACCTATATCAAAAGAAAATTTTATAGATTCTTTAAAAAAAAAAAAATCTTTATTTGCTAATGAAAAAATTACTCAAACAAACATTTATGTAAAACAACAAGGAGCAGGGAATGGAAAAACATATGGTATAGTTCAATTGATACAAGATGAAAAATTTAAACATTATGATACATTTGTTTATTTAACTAAACAACATTCAGCTGTACATGTTATTAGTAAAGAAATAGACGACCAAATAAAAAGAGGAGATTTAAATGATATTTGTAATATAGAACATAATAGTAAAAGTAAAAAAATTAATTCAAGTGAAAAAAAATATATAATTTCTTTTCAAAATAAAAACAATAAAAAAGAAAGAAAAATTATAATAGGAACATTTGATTCATTTGTCTATGCTTTAGGAAATAAAAAAACAACAGGTCCATGTAAATTTGTAGCAATGGCTCAATCTATAATTAACGAAGAATTAAAATGTAGTAGAAGTGGTAATTCTACATATGCAGGAGGTATTAGATTATGTAAAAAATTACTATTAATTGGTGATGAGATGCAAGATTTATCAGAAGAATATATCAAAGCAGTCATTAAAATTACTAGAGATAGGTATGTTGATTTTTATGGTGTTGGTGATTTATTACAAAGTATTTCTATTAAGAAAAATTCTTTTGCTTTTTTATATAAAAATGAACTACCAAATGATACAATAAAAGTTACTAAATATGAAGCATCTAACATATGTAGAAGATTTAATAATAAAAAATTGGTTAATTTTGTTAATTCTATTGTACCATTTTCAAAAGAAGAATACAAATTACCGGAAATTAAACCATTTAATGAAACAATAAATGATAATCCTTTAGTTATATTCAATGGAAGTGCAGTTTATTCTAAGGATGATAATACTAAAATTCAACAAGAAATAGATAAAATTATGAAACACTATAAATATGAAGTTGAAACAAATGATTATAAACCAAATGATTTTTTAATCGTGACACCGTTTTCAAATAAGAATGCTCTTGTAGATGCATTAAATACTAATATTAGAGATTTTTGGAAAAGTAAATACAATGATAAAGAATATATTAAACATTCTGTATTTCATAAATCTGATTCAGGTACTTCAATTGATTTGACTGAATCTGATTATGCTACTAGAATTGTATCAATACATTCGTCAAAAGGAGACGGAAGACCAGTTGTTTTTGTTATTGGTTTAAATGAATCTGGTTTGAAAAAATTCAGTAATGAATCGAATAATTTAATATATGATTCATTAATTCATGTTGCATTAACTAGAATGAAGAAAAAATTATATTTGCGATTAGAATGTAACAATGATGGTTTTCATCAACGTATTCAAAAATATATATCAGAAAGTGGAGATAAATATGATATTAAACCTTATTTAAAAATATCAAAAACAATAAAATTGGAATCTTTATATACACAAAAACAAAACCAAAATTTTAATATATGTTCCGAAAAAATATTTAAATTTACAAATTATATAGATTTATTATTAGATGAAGAACGAGATAAAGAATTAATAGATTTGAAACATCATTGTGTTAGATATATTACATTTTATATACTATTTGTTGTAGAAATAATGAAGGATAAATTTAATGATATAGATGAGAATATCAGTTTCCAACAGATTTATCAAATTTGGAAAAAAATGATAGCTAAAGATATTAATTATATATCAAATTCAAGAACTTATTATAAAAATCTTTATAATAAAGATTTCATCAAAACAAATTTACCAATTTTAAAATATTCTAGTGAAGAAGGTGATTATTGTAAATATTCATCTATTTTAAAAAAACAAATAAATAAGACAAGGAAAAAACTTTCTAAATTTTTAAGAAAAGGTAGTAATATAAAATTAAAAGTTTTAGATTCTATAATAATGTATCATTTAATGCAGTTGTCAGACCAAGGTAATTTTGGTGATTTACCGATCAGTGACCTTTATGATATAATTGATTTATATAAAAAAGCAAATCCAGATGATAAAGATATATATTTACAATCACATTATAACAAGATTAGTTTAATCTCTGAATTATATAATAAATTAAAAACAGATTATATAAATTTAAGATGGTTATTAGATCATTTTGTATATTTTGATGGAAATTCCTCTGATTTTGAAATTTATAAGAAGTTTAGTATGATAGCATATAATGATGATGTTGTATTGATATGTTATATTAAACCACAATTTAATCAATTAAATTACTATGAAGTAATGCTAGATAGTATATTTGATACATTCTTAATAAAAAATGTTCAAAAGAAAGATAATGATATTATATCTGATAATTTTAAAAAATTCAATGGTAAAAAAATATTAACATGTGTTTTATCATTTGATTGTAAAGAACCATTTATATTCGATTGGAGTGATATAAAAAATAAAGATTTAATTAGTACCAATAATGAATCTATTAAAGAAATAGTTAAAGAAGAATTATTATCAAAATTTAAAAGTAAAAATAATAATATATTTTTGTTTTATAAATATTATTTAGAAAAATTTAAAAATGAAGAACCTTTAAATATTATAACAAAAATAATAGATACATATGAAAAAATAAAAGACGATGATACTCATACAAGTTTTCCAAGATATATAGATGAATTATTTTATGATATAAAAAGTTCAATTAAAAAAAAAAATGAAGAAAAACAACTTGAAATATTAAAAAATTATACTAATAAACAAACTTTTATGGAAGAAATTACATATAATCTGAAAGAAGCCATTAATAATTATTTGAGTTGATATTAATAATAATAACAAAAATATTAATAATAACAAAAATATTCCTTCGGAATTTAAAAAAATTGAAAATAATAATAAAATTCTTTGCAAGTATTGTTATTTTCCTTTTTTTTATTATTTTAAAATTTATAATTTTTATAATAATAAAAAAATTGATTTAAGATTTCACATATAGAAAGTTTAATGGAAAATTCATTAAGTTCTCAAAGATTTGTAATCAAAAGAAATGGTATCAAACAAAGATTTTATTTTGATAAAATCACTGCTAGATTAGAAAATCTACTTTCTGAAGATGAAAAGAAAGCAATTGATGCTAGTATTATTACCGGGAAAGTTATTCAAACAATTTTCAGTGGTATCTCTTCAGAAGAATTAGATATTGAATCTGCTAAAATTTGTCATAATCTTAGTAGTATCAACCCTATTTATAATGAACTTGCTGGTAGAATTCTAGTAAGTAATCTTCACAAAAAAAATAAAATGTCGTTTTCTGAAAAAACACAATATATCTGGGATATGTACCATGATGACCCAATGTTAAATAAAGAGTATTACATGTATGTTATGGAAAATAAAGACTTTTTAGAAGAAGTTATTGATTATGATAAAGACTTTTGTTTTGATTATTTCGCCTTCAAAACATTTGATAGGTCTTATCTTATTAAAAATAAAGATGGGGTTATTGTTGAGAGTCCTCAAGATATGTTCATGCGAGTTGCTGTATTTCTTAACATGGGAAACCTCGATATGGTTAGAAAGACTTATAAGTACATGAGTGAACGTAAATATATTCATGCATCACCAACTCTTTTTAATTCTGGAATGAGACGTTCTCAGTTGGCTAGTTGTTTTCTGTTAGGAACAGGGGATAGTATTAAGGATATTACTAAATCTTGGACAGATGTTGCACAAATTTCAAAAAATGGTGGTGGTATTGGAATCCACATTTCAAATATTCGTGCAGAAGGTTCTCTTATTAGGTCATCAAATGGTCATTCTAAAGGATTAGTACCAATGCTAAAAGTATATAATGATATTAGTAGATATGTAAGTCAAGGAGCTGGTAAAAGAAAGGGAAGTTTTGCTTTTTATCTAGAACCACATCATCCTGATTTACTTGCTTTCCTAGAACTAAGAAAAAATTTCGGTTCTGAATCAGAAAGAGCACGAGATCTATTTCTAGCATTATGGATTTCAGACCTGTTTATGAAACAAGTAGAAAAAGGAGATACGTGGTACTTTATGTGTCCTGATAATTGCCCTGGACTGAATGAAGTTTATGGGGAAGAATATGAAGAATTATACTGGCATTATGTAGAACAAGAAAAATATGTTAAAAAGATGCCTGCTCAAGATGTTATGAAAGCTATTATGGATGCACAAATTGAAACAGGTGTACCATATATGGCATACAAAGATACTATTAATCGTAAATCTAACCAGAAAAATCTTGGAACTATCAAGTCATCTAATTTGTGTATTGAAATTATGCAGTATAGTAACACGGAAGAATATGCTACTTGTAATCTAGCTAGTATTCCTATTTGTAAATATCTAGTACCTTTCGTGCCAGATAAACCTTTTACAGTCTACACTAAAGAAAATTGTAAGTATTGTAAGTGGACTAAAAATTATATGACTCATCATAAATTTGACTTTAATGTTATTGAAGATAATGATGGAAAACTAGTTAGAGCTCATTATCTTCTTCAAGATATGGATAAGATTACTTTTCCTCAGGTGTTTTATGGTGAAGAATATGTAGGTGGTTTTGATGAGATGTATCTATTTACTGGTGCAAAATTAGATTTTGAAGGATTAGAGGAATGTGCTTATCTTGCAACTGTAAATCTTAATAACGTGATAGATATTAACTATTATCCGTGTAATGAAACAAAAGTAAGTAATATGAAACATAGACCTATTGGTCTTGGTATTCAAGGACTAGCAGATGCTCTTATAGGTATGCGAATTCCTTTTGAGAGTGAACAGGCGGTTAAATTTAATAGAAAATTCATGGAAGCGATATATAAAGGAAGTGTTCGTGCAAGTTTAGATATTTCAAAAGAAAGACATGATGATGTAAAAGAATTGAATCAATATATTGTAGCTAATAATATTGAAATCCCAGAGTTTTATTGGAAAAATTTTGTATTAGATGATGAAGCTATGAATAAGAGGTATCACAGTATTAAACTTAACAAATGCGAAACAACACTTACTAGTGCTTATGGTAGTTATAGTAGTTTCAATGGTTCTCCAATGAGCGAAGGTCTATTACAATTCGACCTTTGGGATAAAGAACCTATTGATATAGATTTTTGGGTTGAAATTAAAGAGGAGATTAAGAAATATGGTCTTAGAAATAGTCTTCTAACTGCTTTGATGCCAACAGCTAGTAGTAGTAATATTATGGGAAATTGTGAATGTTTTGAACCATTTACTAACAATATTTTTACTAGAAAAACTTTAGCTGGAGATTTTGTAATCACAAATAAGTATATGATTAATGATATGATTGCAATTGGAGAGTGGTCTAATAATGTAAAAGATTTTATTATTGCAGATAGTGGTAGTATTCAAAAACTCAACGTCAGTAAAGTTTTCAAAGACTTGTATAAAACAATGTGGGAGATTAAACAACTATGGGTAATGAAGAATGCTCTAGCTAGAAGTCCTTATGTTGACCAATCTCAATCTATGAATATTTATATGGGTGTGCCTAATTTTAAAAGATTATATTCATCTCATTTCTGGTCATGGAAAAATGGACTTAAAACTGGTATGTATTATTTGAAATCTAGACCAGCACGTGATGCTACTAAATTCACTGTAGATTATGACATTCAAAAGAAATTAGAAGAAGAATGCATTATGTGTAGTGCTTAATTTAATTAAATGAAATACTTTCAATAATTGTTGAAATAGTATTAACAACAGTATCATCATTACTATAAGTTAATTTTAGATTATCTAAACCTAAAATTAATTTTTTATTAAAATCAATAATTTTAGGTTTCAAGTCAGTAAATTTATTATATAATACTTGTGTTTCTACATATTTAAGATAATTAACATATATTTGAAACATTCTAGATAGATTTTCAAAAATATCTTTTCTGTTTTGTTGATTCCACCATCTTCCCATTGATTGTGTATAAGATGATTTATCTAAATATAGACTCCATTTAATTTCTGATAATTTAATGAAAACTTTAAAACTATTATCATCAGTAATAACTTGGTCTACCATTCCAATCTTATCATTTTTATTTAATCCTATAATAGACTCAAATATTTGATTAAATATTAAAAAGACTTGGTTAACTTCATTATCGGGATATTTAAATTGCATTAAGATACTATTTAGCATATTAATATTATAAATAAACCTATTTTCATCTTTTCTTTTTTTACATTGAATGCAATGTAAAAAAAATTGAAAAAAAATTAATATTCAGACAATATAAGTATGCCTCGAAAATCCAAAGGACGCAAAACTTCTAAACCCGCTAAATTGCGGGGTTTAATATACGCTGATGAATCTAATGCACAGCGATATGCACAAATTACTAAATCACAAGGTGGGAAACCACCAAAGTTCGAAGTAGAACTTTTAAACGGACAACAAAGAATTGCCTCTCTACCTAGCGGAGTAGCTAGAACAGTACGTCGCAGAGTAGTAGTTGATGATTGGATTCTGGTTCAACCATTGAGTGGTGATATAGATGGTCTTCAAGAAATTGTAACTGTTTATACAAAAAAAGAACATCATCGATTAGAAAAAGAAGGACGACTCGCAATTGTAAAAGAAGTCAAGGAAGAAGAGTCTGGTCTTATTATTGGTGAAAAGAAGGAAGGACCTGATGACCGTGTTATTGATGACGATGAGATTGATATCGACGACCTTTAATTCATAAATTTTTCATAAGAAAATCAATAATCATTCCTTCTAAATCTAATGGCATAGATTCATTAGTGTAATCATCTAAATTCCAATTATTTTTTTTAAAAACAAATTTAATAGATTCAAATAAATAATTACTATAGTTTCTGATATAATTAACAGGTGAATCTTTTTGAAAAATTAATTTTTCTAATTTTTTTACTAATTTTTTAGGTGTAATTTTATTATTAATAATATTATGCTCTATAAACCATATTGTCCAAGCAACACAAAATCCACCAAAATCTCCTCTTTTCATATTATTACTTTCATTCTCTTTAGATTTTTCTTGAATACCTACTATATTTTGTAATTCATATAATGGTACATAATCAAAGCCAATCTTATCTGCAATAGTTGTTTTTATGATGGTATCGATTTCCGATGCATCATCACTCAATCCAAAAGAATCCCATCTAATTACTTGTTTAGTAATATGATTAATAAATAATGGAGTAGCATGTAAACCACCATACATGTTTTTAATACTAACAAGTAAACAACTATAATCATATTTACCACTTTCAATTGCTCCTTTTAATAATAAACTGATGTACGGATGAATGTAATATGTGTCATCATTTTGATAAATAACTACCCATGCAAATTCATGATTGTTTTCCATATATGGAGCTGGAAAGTTAGAACCATCATAAGCCAAGTCTTTTAATAAAGTTTTAATTTTAGGATTAGGAATATAAAGTCTAGGATATTTTGTTTTTAGAAAGTAGAAATATAAACCAATATCTTCAATGTAAGCTTTAAAAACAGTACTATGAGCTTTTTCACTTTCAATAATATTAATTTTTTTATCTTCTTTAGGACGGAACTCTTTAACTTTTTTTAATTTATTTATCCATTTTTTTTCGTTAGTATAATCTATAGGTATATTACCATCTTTATCTCTAACATTTAATTTATGAAAATCTAGAAATTTATGATATTTAGAATATTCTTTGAACGGTAACATTACCAGGTAATGTAAAATTGTTTGATAACTATCATTAATAGTATGTAACATCTTATTACTGTGAAGAATTTTAAATAACTTGTCGTTTATTTTATTAATTTTATAATTTTCTTGTGTTTCATATCCTAATAATGCAATAAGAATATTATCATTGAACAAGGTTTCTTCCGAAAGATTAAGATATTTTTCAAATTTATTAAAAAAATATACTACATATTTATCATCTAAATGTTTATTATAAATATAAAACAGAGAATGACTACCTTTTGTATTTGGTATATAACCATAAGTACCTTCATTACTAGACTCTATGTATCGATACAAAATATTTAAAATTTCCTTACTTTCTCTTAATAATAAAGAATAATGACAAGGCAGTCCAATGTTTATTACTCTTTTAAATTCTATTTTATTTAATATTAATTCTTTTAGAATTAATATAATTTCATTAGTAGAAAAATTATAATTATTAAAAAGACTAAACATATGAGCCATATTTGGAGAATTAGGATTTTTTAAAAAATGTTTTTTTAATAAATTGTTAATAAATTTTTTACGACTACTTGAAAATATATAATCTATTGTAGTAACTTTATCATTATTTTCTAAATTTAATAATCTAATCCATTCTATAAATTTCAATGATTTATCGAAATATAATTTTTCAAGTCCTTCTATTTCTAATAAATGAACCCAGCAATTTCCACTACTATTTTTATTGTAAATATAATCTTTATATTTAATTAGTAAATATTTTAAAGTATCTAAATCTTGGTTTGATGATGCTAACATTATACCGTCCATATCATCTGAATTAACCAAATAAATAGGAAGTTTAATATCATCTATATATTTAATTTTATGAAGGTTAATAAGAATGTGATGTAGATATTTTTGACTATGTAATGGTTTATCTATATCATATATAATTTTACCTTTTTTATATAAATCTGATTTAGATTTAATTTTAACCATATTCCTAAAATTAAATTTCATTATTATATAATATTAGTTTTTTATTTTTATAATTATTATCTGATATTAAATCATTTTAGCTTATAATAAAAAATTGAAGATAATAATTATTTTCAATATATAATGGAAAACAATCTAGATTGCTCAAAATATAAGAATAAAGATGGAGTCTCTTGTTACCGTAATAGTATTCTAGCAATACTTCAGTCTTTACCTATTTTTTCAGATCATATTATAGATATTGAAAATTTTATGGAATTTCATAAAAAATGTGAAATTGAAGAAAAAGACGTAACACGTACAATTACTTATCAATTATTTAAACTATTTAACTTAAGTTTAGATAACCCATCTGCAAATCTTAACCCAACATCATTTACTAAAACAATGATTGTTAAAAATGATATTTGGGGACAGAGGTCTCAACAAGATTCTTCAGAATATTTATTGGATTTAATAGACGGTCTTAGAGCTGAACAAGGTTCTCTGAAACAATTTATAGGAGGTAGAAAATTAACAAATGATATACCTGAAATGAAAAGTAAAGAGAGTCTATTCCAAATTTTAACTAAGCAAAAAGAAGAAGAATACTGTGGTGAAAAATACAAGTTCCTGACAAATATGTATTCTCCTTTTAATAAAATGTTTAATTTTATGGTAAAAACAACTAAACTTTGTCCTAATTGTAAATTTACTAGTCATTCAATAGAATCTAGTAATGTTCTAAAATTAGATTTACCTGATAACAATAAAGAAGAAACATTGGAAAATTTAATTATTAATTATTCTAAATCAGAAGCAATTGATGATGAAAATAGAGTAACTTGTCCGTCTTGTATTCATAAAGTTTGTTCAGAAAGTATTCATACTATAATTAGTCTACCTCAAATTCTAATTATTAATCTTAAAAGGTTTTCGATGAACGCTTATGGTATGTTTGGAAGCAAGAAACAAAATAGAATTATCTATCCACTTGAGTTGGACCTTACTGATATAGTAGATGACGGTAAAAAGTACCAGTATATGTTAGTTGGTGTTAATATGCATCTAGGATATAGTATTAATCATGGACATTATATTAGTATTGTAAAACTATCAACAGATAATGGATGGCATATTTTTAATGATGAATCAAATGTAAGTTCAGTAGATAATATAAATCAAATAGTAAACAATAACGCTACTATTTTATTTTATTTAAGGAAAAATTAATATAATTAATGAATTTCTTATTTGAAACGTTTTTAGTTTATATTTAATAAATTCTTTAAGGTCATAATTAAAAGGTAGTTTAAAAGAAATGAACGTATCTTTTCTAATTTTCCTAATATTTTCAACAATTTCTAGTAAAGTATTATCTCCTAATTTTAATCTTAGTTTCTCAGTATTCTTATATTCAGGTCCTCCCCAAGGAGGATCGAAAAAATAAATATCTATTTTAGAATTTAAATTAACAAGACAGTTTTGATTATATAAAGAATAATTATCAAATTTATAATTACTTATATTTTTAGATAACATAGTAAACCTATCTTTATCTATTTCAAAAACATTAACTTTTTTAAATGCAAAACAGAAGGAAATTGCATTTCCTCCTAATCCACCAGTTCCATCCATAATAGTCATATTTTTGGTATGTTTTTTTAACTTATACATTTCACCTATAAAAAATTGCGTCGTAGCTTTAGCATCTCTAACAATACTAATACTATATAACCCAACATCATCATAGAAAAAATTACAAGAGTCATGACGATTATTATGAGGAAAAATAACTCTTTCTATATTTTCAGTCATATTATAATAATTGATATTTTAAATTTAAATAAAATTTAATAAAAAAATATATAAATTATATATATATGGTATCAGCAATTGAATATAATAAAGATTGGACACTAAAACTTGTTAAAAATAAAAATAAAGATAAAGGGTTTAGTTATATAGATTTTTTTGGAGAATTTGAATATGATGTTAATCCGGATACTTCCGGTGGAAGTGCAATGAAAAGAATGACTAGACTTCTTGCAAAACTTGATGGTAAAGATTTACCCGAAGAGGATGAAAAAGATAAACCTAAACCAATTTATTTACGTTCAAAAAAAGTGTGGGTAGAAGGAACTAGAGATAATTTTTCAATGTATCTTTATAATACTAAGAGTGAAAGCGAAGATGAAGAAGAGAAAAAATTTTATTTTAAAGCAGAAAACTATGGATCACCTGGTAGTGGAAGTAGTACTTTTTTTAAATTACTACAAGGTACTGAAAAATCAGATACTAAAAGTCCTACTTTTTATAGTTTAAGATATAAAGACGGAATCCCTTTGATTATTTGTAATGATTATAAAATTCCTGAAAAATATTTTGTTTTAAATGGTAGAATGTTTGGTCATACTAAAGATATTAACATGGCATTAGAACAATCTAAAATGAATTTCTATCGTTTTGCTGATGATATAACAAGGAAAAAAGTTAAAGATTACGAGGATGAACAAGAAAGAATCAGGTTAGAAAAATTAAGACTTGAAAGAGAAGCTAAAGAAAGAGCTGAATTTAAAGCAAAAATGATAAAATATGCTATAATTGGAGGTAGTGTATTATTATTATTAGTAATTATATACTTTGTTTTCTTGAGAAAATCAGGTAAGAAAAGAATTAGAAGAAGACCTGAAAAATTACCTAATTATGTTGATGATGAGTAGATATAGATATATATATATATAGATAGATAGATATATAAATATATAGATATGCCTAGAAGATACAAATGCGAATTCAAAGATTGTTTCTGTACTAAATTTGTATTACATTGTAATAATTTATGTTTTCATTGTAAACATGCAAATATATGGCACTCATTGAAAGAAACACCACCTAGTGATAGTTATCTTTCTTTTGTGTCACCACGACAACCAGCTAGAAAACCTAGATATGAAAGGATAGAAGTAGTAGAAATATTTGAACCACAAGTACCACCATTACCATCCGATTCGGAAGATTATATTGTATATTGTACCGATATTGAAGTACTACCTGTATAAAAATCATAATTTTCTCCATAATAAAAATTGATTTAACAAATATATTTACTTTTAATGACATCATATTTAGAAAATAAATTAGAATTATTAAATGCTAGTCAAAGAAAATTAGATGATGAGAAACGTGTTATTGAAGAACAAATAATCTTAGAAATTAAAAAAAAATCGGCGTTAGAAATGGACGGAACTATTGTTAAATTTGAAACACAAGTTAATGAATTAAAAAAATGTATTGAAGGGGATATATTACCTAATAATATTGAAATTGTAGTTAATCAATATAATAAAGACTACAACGAAGGTTGTAATAAATTAATATTAAAAAGACAATCTAGTGAATTGTCAAAAGAAGAAACTAATAATAAAGCTACTATTTTACGACAAAAATTAGAAACGGTTAATAATAAATATAAAAGATTAAATAGCAGAGCTAGGTTAGGTGAACATGGTTATGATATTATAGATGATAGGTCAAAAAATATAACTCTTAAAGAATTTAAAAACAACTTATGTATTGTTGATGAAGATGTTAAATTTAATAAATTAAATAGCATAGAACTTGATTATATTCGTAATAAAAGACTTTATGAAATCAAACCAGAAATTAAAGTTTATGACGATATTATACCTATTTTTTCTACAATGATAGGTATAATGAAAAAACAACAACAAGAAATTAAAGAATTACAAAAAAATTGATTTTTTTATTACAGTCATACATTATAACATGACATCACTAACACAAAAGATGGAAAACTTTTCAAGACAATATAACAACCTCTCTTTAGAAATTAAAAAAATAGAAGAAGAGAGACGTCTTAATTCTATAAAAAAAATAGAAGATTTTAAAAAAATGTTAGAAGATTTATCTATAAATCCTCTAGATAAAATTATGCCTAATAATTTTGAAATTGTAGTAGCTCAATTTCAAAAAGATTATGAAGTATATAATTCGGAAATGTCACAAAGTGAAATTAATCAAAGAGAATTATTGCTTAATAAATATTTAGATGGGAAAAGCTTCTTAGAAAAAATCAGAGATGAGACTCTCATAACTTTCAACAATTTTTGTAGTAATTTGGAACAAATTGATAGTGAGATTAAAGAAGAATTTTTTAAAGGTCAAGAAGAAGTACTCTGTTTAGAATCTAGAAATAGAGGTATTAATTATGGTAGAGGCAAAAAACATATGGTTGAACTTAATCCTACGCAATTTCTACTAAATATTGTTAAAAAACAACAAGAAGAAATTACAAGATTAGAATGTAATAACTAGGTATAGTAATAGACTTTTTTATTTATTATCTTTTTTAATTCATCTTTGATGAATATTTTTACGATATTCGCATAGCGAATTTACAATAAAAATTGATAATGATTTAAAATATAACTATAATAATCCTATATATGAACGCTAAAGTTATTACAGAATTAAAAAAACTTACTCTAATGATTAAGAAAGAATCAGATGAACACAGGAAAAATAAAGAAAAGAAAGCAATTACTAGAAATAATTTTCGACTAAAATATCTTAACAATGTGATCAATATTATTGAAAATTTAGAGTACAAGTTAACTTTGAAAAATTACAAAGAGTTGAAAGATTTTGATGGTGTAGGTAAAGGAAGTTTAGATCGTGTAAAACAAATTTTAGATAATGGTACATTAGAGGAAACAAAAGACTTTAAAATTGATAATAAGAAAGATAAAGCGGTTGAAGAGTTAATGCAAGTTATTGGAATAGGTAGAAGTAATGCAGTTGAATTATACGATAAAGGTGCTACATCAATTAAAAAACTTAAAAGTATGATTAAGAATAACAAGATAGAAGTTAATGATAAGATAATTTTAGGATTAAAATATCATGGTGTTTTTGAAGTAGATATTCCTAGAAAAGAAATCGACAAAGTTTATAAAATGTTTACAAAAATAATTAAAAATATTAATAAAGAATTGAGTTTAAATGATAAGAATAAATTTTGTTTTGAGATTTGCGGTTCTTATAGAAGAATGAAACCAAAATCTGGAGATATAGATATATTGTTAACAAAATTTGGCACTAAAGATAATATTACTGATGAAAAATCTTCTGAACATCTAAACATGTTTGTTAATTTGTTAAAAGAACCTGTTAAATATAATAGTAAAAAACCTTTCCTGGTAGATGATATGACAGATAAGAATATTACTACTAAATATATGGGTTTTTCAAAATACAAAGATAATCCAGTTAGAAGAATCGATATTAGATTTATCCCATATCAATCCTATCATTCCGCGTTATTATATTTTACTGGTAGTGGAGAACTTAATATTAAAATGAGAAATATTGCTAAAGGTATGGAATTTAAATTATCTGAATATGGGCTTTTTAAAAGTAATGGGAAAAAGATTAAAACAAAGTCTGAAGAAGATATTTTCAAAAAACTAGGGTTAGATTATATAGAACCTAAGTTTAGATAGAACCTAAGTTTAGATAGAACCTAAGTTTAGATAGAACCTAAGTTTAGATAGAACCTAAGTTTAGATAGAACCTAAGTTTAGATAGAACCTAAGTTTAGATAGAACCTAAGTTTAGATAGATTTAAAAAAATATTATATTTAAATATAAAATAATCTATATGTATAATATGATCAGAAGTTTTAGTAAACTTTTCTTTAATAACATTCAAACAGGGAGACGTATGATGAGTACAGCATGTGACAGTGTTGGTATTGATAGATTGGGTATTAACAATCCAACAACAATTCA
>Ga0206131_10000433_pt1 | contig 59397 bp, 53 predicted proteins | sample Helgoland_Spring_FD_148636 | JGI IMG/M metagenome (GOLD analysis project Ga0206131, IMG submission 148636) | Pelagic subsurface seawater microbial communities from Kabeltonne, Helgoland, North Sea - Helgoland_Spring_Bloom_20160517_1 | ecosystem: Environmental > Aquatic > Marine > Epipelagic ... | reverse complement strand
CAACTTCGGCTTCGGAATCTGACTCTAGCGACTGCATCGTTCACACCTCTTCATCTAGGACCGTTCGCAACGTTTGCAACTCGCTTGAACCTCTTCATTGGCTCAGCACATACGCAAGCATTTCTACCACCTGCTCCACACTGGTGGCCCAAGCCATCGCGTGCGCATCGACCTCTTTGAGAGGGTGCACCAGGTCAGCATCATGCAAGGTGATATACGGTTTGCCCAATGCTGCGCAGCGACCTGCGTCAAACGCCGCATTCCATTGTTTGTACTGCGAACCAAAACGAATCACAGCGATATCACACTTGTCGATCATAGTTTTTATGCGAATCGCGTTAACCTTGGCCGACTTATGATCACGCCAGAAATTGCTGGTTTCCTCTCCCAATAAATCGCCGGCGGCGTCACTGGCGGGGTGGTCGGTCACTGCTGAGGAAAACCTCACCGGCAATTTGCGGACCGCACAGCCATTTTCAATACGCTCTCGCCAGTCGGTGTGAATTTCACCCGACAGATAAACAGTTAAAACCAAATTCCTACTCCATATAGCCACGGGCCCGTTAATGTCGGACGCAGACGACGCACCCAAATAGGGACTAACAAAAACAAACCCGTCAAAAATACCACCTAATTGCCGCAGTGATGGTCACACCAGAATCGACCCATTGGTGTCAATTCCTGGGTATTTCAACGCACTCCATTTAACGCGGCCTTGACTCAGAAAAATACATAAGCGCGAACCACCACATTTTTGCGACACCGCGCATCCGGCGCCGCGTTCGGGTCAATGCTCGCTGTATGAAACGACCAGCGAGAGACAGACCCATCAGTGACGGAGTCATAACACTTCAACATAGACACTTCGTCTGATCGTTGCTGAGGCAGCCAATACCATTCATGCTCCGGGCGATAGGCGAAGCGGGTCGTTTCTCCAACGCGATCGTCATAAACTCGATAATTTGTCATATAGGGCTGATCAGCAAACGAGGGCCATGCACAAAGCACAAATGGATTTTGCTCAACAGTCTCCATCGGCTTCGCTAGATTAATCGACATAAAACGACGCGACATCTTGGCCTGCGCCTGTGCCACCGTATAGCGCTGCTCACGCCCAAAATTTCTGAGATTTTGAGTTAGCAGCTCTCGGCAACGCACCCGCCCACTGTTATCGTTGAGATCATTGTGCACAAGGTTTGCATAAAAGGCGTTCACACCAGGATTTTTCGCATCCTGATCTTCGGTTCGATCTCCGTCATAGTCCTTGTCGAAGACATCATGGTTAAACACCAACGCATCAGTGGACTGCGGAAAGAATTCCAGCAGAGCTTTTTCAACTTCCGGATAGAAAATCTGTTCTACCTGTTGAGCATCATAAAAATTTTGGCACTTGGAGTCGATCCGCGTCAACGCCAGGCCCAGCTTGTCCATACACGCCGGCGAGTTCGGTGACAATCCAGGGTAATACTCCTCGATGCGCCGTGCATCCCTGAGAATTTGAGGAAAATAAAGACAACGGCGCAACTCGTCCCGCTCTTCTTTTTTTAGCGCTTGTGCGTCATCAGCGCGCGCAGGGTCCCGCCAAAGGGCATTGCTTGGCACAATAGAATAAGAAGGGGCTTCAAAAATACTATAGCGCAATGGCACAGCCAACCCACCTTCAGGGGCCTGCAGTTTTTGGGCTTTAATGTAATCTAGGCATTCTGAATACCGCCTAAATCCTAGGCCCCATTTTGTGTTAATTGCTCCAGAGGGTGCGTTTTCGATGTCGTGCGTGACCTTCGCTCCAATCCCTGTACGAATCTGCTGCAGGGCATCTTCTATTGCAGCAGCAGTGCCTGCGTCGCCATTTTCACTGAAGGACATATACGACAAGCCGTCATTGGCGGCAATCGGTGGGGTTTGACCGACGGTCAATTCTGGAGCCGGCACATAGACCCCATCTGGATTGTTTGGAATACTCATCGCTGCTCACGCAATTGGCCTTAACATGATCATACATTTATTCAGTAACCTTGCAAAAACCAATGGCGCTGCACTGGCGCTAAAGATGCACACCTGCGGAGGCAAATATGAGCGTTAACCTACTTTCCCCGGCGCAGTGGGCGCGAGCTTGCGCCGCGGACGGCGAGTTTCGGCAAGCGGCTAAATACTGGACGGGAGGCCTTAAGCTGTGCGTCGGCGACGTTCGTCTCGAGATCGCTCTAGACAACGGCCATGTCACCGCGGGCACCAGCCCCGCCACTGAGGGCATCATCACCTTCTCGGGCGATGAAAACGTCTGGTCAGCAATACTCGCCCAGCCGCCCACGCGTTTTAATAACGACCTCATGGCCAACATTGCCACCGACAATGGAATTGTGCGCAGCGCCGAATCGGTAGTTGCGGCTCAATATTATGCTGCAGCCATGCGCGCGGTCGAATTACTGCGCCCAGCGCCAGCGGCCTATCCGTTGCGCCCGGGAGATGTAGCCCAGGAGGGCCGCTTTGATTCGCCTGTCGGCCGTTACATTCATCTCAACCTCGAGGGCTACGACCACCGTATTTATTTCGAAGAAGCCGGCCAGGGCATACCGGTGCTCTTGCAACACACCGCCGGCTGTCATAGCAGTCAGTGGCGGCACCTGTTTGAAATACCTGAAATTACTCAACGATTCCGCCTAATTGCCTACGACCTCCCCTACCACGGCAAGTCAATTCCCCCAGTTGAACGCCCATGGTGGTCACAGGCATATAATCTCAAAGGGGATTTTCTGCGCTGTGTGCCTCTGACACTGACTCATGCGCTGAATCTGGAAAGCCCAATTTTCATGGGTTGTTCAGTTGGTGGTTTATTGGCACTCGACTTGGCCCACAAACACCCCGAGATCTTCCGTGCCGTCATTTCGGTTGAAGGCGCTCTGCATATCGAGGGCAGTCAAAGTCAGTCAAAGGCGTTGTATCACCCTCAGGTCAACAGCGAGTACAAAGCTCGTCTGATGAATGGCTTGATGTCGCCAACGTCTCCAGAGGCCTACCGCAAAGAAACAGGTTTCGTTTACGCGAGCGGCTGGCCACCTGTATTTTTAGGTGATCTGCATTATTACCTTGAAGAATATGACCTGCGGCAGCACGCCAGCGATATTGATACAACACAGGTAGGCGTGCACATACTCTCGGGAGAGTATGACTACAGCGGGCGATCGGAACTCGGTCGCGAGGCCCACAGCGCCATCAGCGGATCCACGTGGAGCGAAATGAGCGGCGTAGGTCACTTTCCCATGTCTGAGAATCCAGTGGCCTTCATTGAGTACCTGATGCCAATTTTGAACACCTATCGCACCTGACCACTGGCACTGAATGTTGCTAACGGGTTAGGTCACATGACAGGGGTATATATGACACCCTTCTTTACGAGCGGCACGCCTAATGCCAAGCCAACCATGGCTCGCACAGGCAAGCCGCTGACCAGCGGCGCGAGTGGAATTATGTCGGCGTATAAATGCTACGTCTGACGTTGGAAAACACCCGCTTGACCATCGGTTCGAACAATTCGAGCGACAGATCAGGTTTCTCGTAGTCGAAGGCCACATTATCGTACTCAGCAATAAAATGCGCCGTACGCTCAAAATGCGGATTGTCGCGGTACTGGTCCCGCATATTTGGGTCCAATCCAATGTGATGAAAAAAGTTAAGACCCTGAAAAATCCCGTGGTGTTTAACCATCCAATGGTTCTCTTCCGACACAAACGGTTCCAGAATTGCTGCCGCAACATCGGGATGATTCACTGTCCCCAGAGTATCCCCGATATCATGCAATAACGCACAGACCACATATTCTTCATCTTCGCCTGCTTCTGCTGCCAACTCGGCTGACTGCAAGGAATGTTGAAGTCGCGTAACCGGGAAGCCACATGGCGTATCTAGCAGCTTCAAATGTTCTAAAATCGCCACTGACCGATGGGCTTCGTGCTCGCGATTATAGGCGTTCATCGCAGCCCAATCTGCTTGCGTACTCTCCGTAAAGCTCTTGAACTTCACTGACATGTTGCTTCACTCCTGATAGTGCGTTACCTCTAAATGATACAGATTTGACCAAAACTTAACTAACTTATTTTTTCCCAGCAGCATCAACCACCCCAAACCTGCCCAACACAAGTTGGGATGCTCAACGTGACACTACCTGCCGTTGTGTGATTTTATTAGATATCGGTCCTTGATGGACTTTCAAATATTCAAGCAACTCAGGAGGATTTTTATGAAAAATCGATATTTCTTATTTTTTGGGGCTTTGCTGTTGTGCCCGCTCACTGGCTTTGCCGACCATCATGAGGGCAACAGTTCAGACCACACGAGTGCTGAATGGCAAATCGAGGCATACGGTTCAGCCGCGCCCGACTTTATCGGCGATCACGCCACGATTATCGCTGCAGACGGATCAACCATCAGACCAGGCAGCAACGGATGGATTTGTCAGTCAGCAAATCCTCGACCGATGCCAACAACAGGATGGTCTTCTGCACATGAAGCGATGCCGGCCTGCCACGACGGCGAGGGAATGCAATGGATGAGTGGATATATGGCCGGCGAAGCGCCTGAACTCACCAGAGATACCTATATGTGGATGCTGCATGGCGACGTCGGCGAGGACAACACAACACCCGGCGTACTCAACCAAGCAGATGCCAAGCCAGAACATTGGATCGAGTCAGGACCTCACCTTATGCTGATGCCGAAAGACCCAGCAACACTGGCAAACTTTACGACCGATTTCACCACTGGGGCGCCGTATGTCATGTTTGCCAATACCCCGTACGCCCACCTTATGATTCCTCTGGACGGGTATTATCAACACCAGCCAGAATCTGCACCAAAATAAACGCTCTCGCCACACGGACATAAGCTGTTGCCTGCGCATTTCCCGCGCGGGCAACGGCATTGAGAAGCAATAAAACCTTCAGAAATCCTGCCAAGCGCACCGTGCAGCGCTCAAGCTTGCTATTATCAGGCCTATAATTGGCAAGCTATCTTTTTGTGATGTCCGCAAGGACGGGTAGATCTCAATAGCAATCAGGAAACGAGTGAAAAAATGGTAAGCAGTACAACAGCAAATGGCCACATGACAGGCTTTGGCACTCCGGTGTATCGAAATTACGTCCTCATGCTGCTGATGTGTGTTTATACCCTTAATTTTATCGACCGAACTCTGATTGCTGTGGTGGCGCAACCCATTATTGATTCCTTTGGCCTCACGGACTCTCAGTGGGGCCTGTTGTACGGTCCTCCGTTTGCCATTTTTTATGCTGCAATGGGGCTCCCCATCGCTTTATGGGCGGATCGCGCTAATCGAGTAAAGATCATCGCGATCTGTATCGTATTATGGTCCGTCATGACCGCGTTGTGTGGCATCGCCGCCGGGTTTTTGACGTTGCTGTGCTTTAGAATCGGCGTAGCGGTGGGTGAAGCCGGTTGCACCCCGCCCGCAAATTCAATTATTGGCGATTACTTTATCGCGCGTAAAAGGGCCACTGCGCTTGGCATCTATTCTATGGGCGTCACGCTCGGTGGCGTTCTGGCTAACTTATTCGGCGGACCAATTGCGCAGATGGAGGGCGCTGACGTTGGCGCATGGCTGAGCGATATTGGACTCGGCGCACTGTTTTCTTCACTCGACTGGGCAAATATCGAGGGCTGGCGAATCGCGTTTATTGTTGTAGGCGTACCCGGCGTCGTTGTCGCGCTCGTTGTACAACTCACCATAAAAGAGCCACCCAGAGGCTACAGCGATCCACAAGACACCGCTGCAAAACCGCGCGCGCACTGGGCTGAAGCCTTCCACGAACTGAAGCACAAACCGAGCTTCTGGTGGATGGCTATCGGAGCCTCTCTGGTGGCCTTTGTGGGCTATGGTGTGGTCAGTTTTCAAGCCCCTTTCCTGCAAAGGGAACACGGACTCGATGTCAGAGATGCCGCCGTAAACTTTGGGGCACCACTGTCTTTTCTTGCCGCAATCGGGACCTTTCTGGGAGGCTACCTAACCGAGAAGATGACCCCCAGATCGCCTACTGCCGTTGCTTGGATTCCCGCGGTTGGCCTACTGCTTGCGGTACCTGCCTACATTGCGGCTTTCTTCCTCGACGACCTCAAAATGATTTTTCTGCTTTGGGCAATCGCCTCGGTTTGCCACTATGCATACCTCGGCGCACAGTACAATATTGGACAGAGCGTCGTCAGTGCCCGCTCACGCGCAACAGCCATCGCGACCTTGCTTATATTGGTTTCGCTCATCGGCAACGGCGTCGGCCCCTATTTTGTGGGTTTTATGAGCGACTGGCTGATGAATATACAGCTGGCGGGCAGCGAATTCGGCGGGAGTTTAACCCCTGCATTATGTAATGCGACAGAGGTGGCATTAACCCCGGCCGAAAGTGACGTTTGTGCAATCGCCAACTCTACCGGTCTGAAACAAGCCATGGCTGTCACCGTGTGCTGGTTCATTCTCGCTGCATTTTGCTTTTTTATGTCAGCCCGCACGTTGAAGGAAGATTTTGTGGTTGAACTCGAAACGACAGAACCCACATCCTAAATCTATCGGCCAGAGCGCAAACAATTAAACCTATTTGGGCAAGCAGGCGCGCTTGCCAGCATGAAAAGCAAAAACCTGCGCACACAGGGGGTGCGTTGGGTTAACTGACCGCAACCTGAACGGGACGCTTGCGACCTGCACCATAGAGATTAACCTGCAGGCTCGACACGGCATGCACTAATGCATTAGGGGATATTTTCTGCTTGCCAGTCCAAGCAATCTCAGGAAAGCGCTCAAAAATCCTCTCAAAGGCAAGACGTAACTGCATTTTAGCGATTCTGGATCCCAAACATTTATGCACACCGTGGCCAAAGGCGATGTGCTTATCAACATTTTCACGATGCATATTAAAGACATCTGGATTAGGGAAAATATCAGCATCACGATTGGCCGCACCATACCAAAGCACCAGCTTCTCGTCTTTGGCAATTTTCTGGCCGTTCAATTCGGTATCCTCAACCGCGGTACGGCGCATGTGCATAACCGGCGACACCATCCGCAATGCCTCCTCTGACATCCTCGGTATTAGGGAGGGATCATCCAGCACCATTGCCCGCTGATCAGGGAATTGTGTCATCAGACGAATGGTGCCAGATAACGAGTTCCGTGACGTATCATTGCCCGCAAAGATGATCAACAGCCAGGACCCATCTAAATACTCCTGAGGCAGCAGTTCATTATTGAGTTTCGACTGCGCAATCACTGTCAGGAGGTCCTCGCGCGGATCAAGCCGACGCTGCGCCATGACCTGTTCACCATAAGCGAACATATCATTGACCACTCGGTTGAAACGAAACGGAAACATGGGCTCCGAGAAAAATGTTTGCCACGGGTTAGACAAAAACTGTGAAGCAAGCTCGAGATGATGCATCCAAACCTTAACTTTGGGACGGTCCTTTTCATCCACTCCAAGCATTTCACATAAGGTGAAGAGCGGCAGTTCTTCCGAGAACATTTTTACGAAGTCGACCACCGGACCTTTTCTTTCCATCTCATCCAACAACGCATCAATCTTCAAACCGACCTTGTCTCGAATGCTGGCAACGTAGGCTGGGAAAAAAAAATTGCTCTGCTGCATGCGCATTTCACGGTGCAACGGCTCGTCTAAATTGATTAACGAGTTGTAGGCTGCAGGCGCAAGTTTTTCAGGGCGCCAAAACTTTCTATCTGGCACCGCCATGTTGATGCTGCCTCGCTGCGAGGAAAATACACGATGAGCAAGTTCCACCTGCTTGATGTCTTCATATCGAGTGACCGACCAAAAACCGGACAGATTTTTTTCCGCCGGCGACCACATGACGGGCGCTTGCTCACGCATGTTCTCATAAAGCGCAAACGGGTGCCCATCGGTCCATGCCGCAGGATCCCAAAACTTGAAGCCTTCAAAAGTAGGATAAACAGCCGCGTGATGCGGATCCTGAGCTCCGCTGTCTATCAATATTTCGTCGCTAATGAGTTTCAATCTGCTTCTCCTAACTCTGATGCACTGATTATGCGAACGCAAGAATACATGAAAAGTAATTTTTCTGGGGCCTGGCGGTGAACGCATTCATCGTATTTACCCCAAAGATAAACTGCGGCAAGGTCGACGCAGGTCACCTTGATGCTTGCGGCGTTCCACCGCAAAAGGTACAACTAAGCGCCCAAACTCGAAGAAGTCTCGTGCGACGCGATCACAAACCTTATGCTTTAAAGCGCCTGCTCGGCCAGTTCGAAAGATTCTGGATCAGTCATTTTATTGCGCCGCAATTAGAGGCGTTAGGTCATGGCAGCATGATCATGAAGCCTTGGCACCTCAAGCTACACGGGGAACACATTTCCTTTGGCAACGCTGTGCACGTGATCACCGCAAAAGATCGAACCGTGCGGCTAACCACATGGTCTCACGATGCCGCAGGGGGACAAATCGATATCGGCGACTACGTACTGATTTGCCCGGGCGTGCGGATCGACTCCGCCACCCACATTAATGTAGGTTCCAATACCATGCTTGCCGCAGGGGTCTATCTTACCGATGCGGACTGGCACGACATCTACAACCGCACCCGGCCAATCGGTAGGTCTGCGCCGATAGTGCTTGAGGACAATGTCTGGGTCGGCGATGGCAGCATTATTTGCAAAGGCGTGCATGTCGGGGCCAACACCATCATCGGTGCAGGCTCCGTGGTCACCAAGTCACTACCTGCAAACGTCATCGCCGCCGGCAATCCAGCGGTTGTGGTCCGGCATCTGGATGATGCTGCAACCATCACTCGACGACAGGACCTGCTGAGCGATCCTAAGCTGGACCGAGAAATCGACTTGCTCGAACAGATGCTGCGCAAAGACAATACCTGGCGCAAGTGGTTACGCGTTTGCCTGCGCCCAAACCGCAGAGATTAATCAGGGTTACCAGCCGCCTATCGTATTTACTGACGGGGCAACCGGCACAGCGGCGCTTGGGCTTCGAAGGACGCACGAAACGGGTTAATGTCCAGGCCGCCACGACGTTGAAATCGGCCATAAATTGTTAGCCTTTCGGGGCTGAAGGCATCACGCAAATCGCAATAGATTTGCTCTATGGTGGTTTCATGAAAAGCCTGATGATTTCGATAAGAAATCAAATATTTCAACAATCCTTCATGGCTCATCGGCGTGCCGCAATAACCTACAACAATCGATGCCCAATCGGGCTGGGCAGTAACAGGACACAAACTACGAAACAAATGAGTAACCAGCTGTTCATCCGCCCAGGTACGCGAGGGATCAATCGTCAACAAATGCACGTCCCGCTCATAGGTCTCGACCTCCACATCAAGTGAATCAAGGCACTCGCCCGATAACATTTGAGTAGCGGGCATCAGGTCAACCAAATCCAGCAATAGCACATCCACGGCGGCTTGAAACGCAGCTGACAGGTCCGCCTGCAGCACCTCAAGGACCGTCGCGCGATTTGGAAACCGGGTCTGTGAAAAGCTGTTTAAGTAAAGCTTGACCGACTTACTTTCAACAATGGCCGTCGATTGACAATCCACTGCCATATGCAGTCCAGCCACTTCCGGTTTGCCGTTTAAATTCAGCCAGGAAAATTCATAAGCGGTCCAAAGGTCTTCTCCATGAACCGATGCTACAGACGACACCCCCACCGAGGTGCGGGCGGCAGCCCGGTTCATCGGGTGCAATAACGCCGGTGTATAGGTCAACGGATAATCTGTCGCACGCCCCAGCGGGCCTTTGTCAAAATCCGCAGCCTGCGGGTCAGCGTCGCCGCTTTTACTTGCCATAGGCCTTCAACTTAACTGCAAAAAGCGACTCTACCAAAATTTCATCACGGGTGTATTTACCCACCCGCATCCAGCTGTGGTTGCGCCAAACTCCAGCGGCAAGTGAAGTTGCGCAGATAAACGTATAATCTGCCCCCATCAGATAACGTCTGCACAAGAACCATGCTGCAACAGATCGAAAATATCACCACCTCTGTCGCTGACGCAGCCTGGGGGCCTTGGCTGCTCATCTTACTACTGGGTGGCGGGACATTTTTTCTGATTCGCACGCGTTTTACCCCGTTTCGCTTTCTACCCCATGCCATAGCGCTAATTTCTGGTAAACACGATTGCTCCGATGACCCGGGCCAAGTCCGCCATTTTGCTGCTCTGTCCACCGCTCTCGCCGGGACCATTGGCATGGGCAACATCGCCGGCGTCGCTCTGGCGATCAGTATTGGTGGGCCGGGCGCCATTTTTTGGATGTGGATCACTGCCGTTCTAGGTATGGCAACCAAATTTTTCACCTGTTCACTGGCTGTGATGTATCGAGGCAAGGACTCGGCTGGCGAGTTACAGGGCGGCCCTATGTACGTCATTCGCGAAGCCATGCCGAAACGAATGCATTTCTTAGCCTACATGTTTGCCGCTGTGGGTTTGATCGGTTGTCTACCGGCCCTGCAAAGCAATCAACTCATCCAGATCATTCGTGACCTGATCATCATTGAGCAAGGTTGGTTGTCGCGCGATGCTGACCCCTTCGGTGTCAACCTGGCTTGCGGCGCGATTCTCGCAGGGATCACTGCCGGTGTTGTCTTTGGGGGCATCAAACGCGTCGCCACGGTTGCCTCCAAGTTGGTGCCCAGCATGACCCTGCTTTATCTAGGTGCAGTTGTCGTTGCCGTCATTGTCAATGCCGAGCGAGTACCGGATGTCTTGTCTTTAATTGTGACAGATGCCTTTACCGGCGAAGCTGCGGCTGGCGGCAGCGTTTTAGCCATGATCTTATACGGTGTTCGGCGAGGGGCCTACAGCAACGAAGCGGGCATGGGTACAGAATCTTTAGCTCATGGCGCGGCACAAACCAAAGAACCCATCAGGGAGGGCCTCGTTGCCATGTTAGGGCCCATCATAGACACCCTAATTATATGCACAGGCACTGCAATGATGATCCTTTTATCCGGGGTCTGGGAAAATAATGACGCTGCCGGCGTTACCTTGACGGCTCACGCCTTCAGTTCGCTGCTCGGTCCAATCGGCACAGTCATTATCTTCGTCTGCGTCCTAAGCTTTTCAGCGACCACCATATTCACCTACTCGTTCTACGGAGCACAGTGCACGGGATTTTTATTTGGTGCGCAGCATAAACATCGATACCTATGGGTTTATGTCTCTTTTATCCTTGTCGCCTCAGTACTGTCAATTGACGCCGCCGTTAACCTGATCGATGCAAGCTTTGCCCTTATGGCCATTCCAACCATGATCTCGGCACTCTGGCTGGCACCCAAGGTCACTCGCGCTGCGCAGATTTATTGGCAACAGCTCGAGGCACAAAAATGATTCGCGTAATCTCTATTCATCAAAACTTTATCCTGCACAGCTCACCGCTGGTGCAACGCTTTCTGTCGACGCCAGCACAAAAATGGTCCCCTAAAAAATGTCTTATACCCCGCTAAACGGTCAACAACGCCAAGCCAAAGAGGCAACCAAACATACTCAAGCGGCTAACGCTCAGGTTAAAACGCAGTTGCCATTTGAGGATCAGCGCTGCTTCGAAGATGCCAAACGTGGATTCATCGCCTCAATAGATCCACTGATCATTCCAAGGGACAACGGCCAGAGCGCCTATGACTTGAGCCGATTTGGTTTTTTGGCTGCAGAGGCTCCCGATACGGTAAATCCAAGTTTGTGGCGTCAAGCCCAACTGAACGCCCAAAACAACGGTTTGTTCGAAGTTGTCGATGGACTCTACCAGGTGCGTGCCTTTGACATCTCTAACATGACTCTAATTGCCGGCGATCGCGGCTGGGTAATCGTCGACCCGCTCACCTCCACCGAATCTGCGCGCGCTGCATTAGATCTGGCGAACCGCGAACTCGGTTATCGGCCAGTCACGGGGGTGGTCATCACACATTCTCACGTCGACCACTTTGCCGGAATATCCGGAGTCACCAGCGCCGACGCCGTGGCAAACGCAGAAGTCCCAGTAATCGCCCCAGAGCACTTTGTCGACGAAGCGCTGAGCGAAAACGTGCTTGCAGGCAATGTGATGAATCGCCGGGCCACCTATATGTATGGCAACCTGCTGCACCCAGGCCCTAAAAGTTTTGTGACCACCGGGCTCGGTGCGGCATTATCCATGGGCACCACAAGTTTTATTGTACCTACCGACTTCATTACCCAAACTGGCGAAACACGCTGTATCGATGGGATTGAATTCGAATTCCAGATGACCCCGGGCACAGAAGCACCCGCAGAGTTTGTCTTCTACCTGCCTCAGTTCAAAGCGCTGTGTATGGCTGAAATCACCTCCCACCACCTTCACAACGTCTACACCCTCAGAGGCGCACAAGTGCGCGATGCATTAGCTTGGTCGCAACAAATTAACCAAAGCATTGACCTGTTTGGCGACCGTCTCACCATTGAATTTGCAAGTCATCATTGGCCAATCTGGGGCCAAAATGCAGCCCGCACCTATTTGGAAAAACAGCGTGACTTATACAAATTTATTCATGATCAATCGCTGCGTTTGGCCAATCAGGGTTATACAAAAGAGGAGATCGCCGAGCGTATAACGCTACCTGATGAGCTTGGCCAAGAATTTTATAACCGCGGTTATTACGGCAGTGTGCACCACAATACGCGCGCGGTTTATGTGAAATATCTGGGCTATTTTGATGGCAATCCGGCCAATCTCCATCCGCTACCCCCCGCAGAGTCAGCCACCCGCTATGTCGCCGCAATGGGTGGTGCGGATCAAGTGGTGCAGATTGCCCAAAATAGCTTCGATAAAGGCGACTATCGCTGGGTCGCTGAACTGCTCAATCACATCATGATGATCAACCCAGAGCACCAACCAGCACGCGCACTGCTGGCCGACGCGCTGGAACAGATGGGCTATCAGGCCGAATCAGCCCCTTGGCGAAACTTTTATTTGTGCGGAGCGCTTGAATTACGCCATGGGTTACCTGCCGGGTCTGACTATCGCGCCACTGAGGGCATTGCCCGCGGTATGCCGATGGCTAATGTGTTTCAACTGACCAGCGTGAGACTGTCACCAAGCGCCGCTGCAGGCATGAATCTGGATATTAACCTGATCCTTAGCGAACCCGAGGAACACTGGTTAATGCGGATCCAGAACAGCGTTTTTCACGCATTTCCAGAACAACAGTCGACAACCGCTACCGTCACCCTACGCCTCCCTGGATTGGCATTTAAGCGGATGATGTTAGGGCTTGTCACACCGCAGGCACTATTAGAATCAAACATTCTCACCCTCGACGGTGACACCTCGAAACTGACCGAATTTACAGATTTGTTTGAATCATTCCCGCGACGTTTCCCGATCATGACACCGCGCCCGAACTAGGCGTGCGGGCTGGTGGTTTTCCAACGCCAGAGCAAACCCGCCGCCGCAAAAACAATACCCCCAAATAAATGGATCGTGTTATCCGGCCCGTGCGGCAATGCCAGTGTCAGATCCGGTAGCGCAATGGCCAAACCCGCGAAGATCAAACAGAACCTCAAACCTGCCTGTTTCAGATGCCCCACAAGCGGCAGGTACGCCTGCAATGCTCCCGTGATGAGCCAGATACCGACAAGCGCCTCCACAACGGCCTGCATCGTACCCAGCACTGAACCGGCTAATATAAAACTCGCATCTAATACAAAAATGAAAGGAATGACATAAATGACACTGCCTAAACGCATGGCTGCGAACCCTGTTTGCAGCGGGCTCGCGCCCGCAATAGAGGCGGCAGCATATGCACCAAGCGCAACCGGCGGTGTGATATAAGACAACATTGCCCAATATAAAATAAACAAATGTGCCGACAACGGCGCCAAGTTTTGGCCCACCAGCGCGGGAGCCAATACCACGGCAAGAAAAATATAAGCCGCCGTGACCGTCATCCCTATCCCCAAAACAAAACTGGTCAGCGCGCCCATCAATAACAGCAGACCAAGTTGATCACCAGCCATACTCATTAAATCGTTTACCAACGTTCCGCTTAGACCGGTCAGCGATAGCGCACCCACAATCAGGCCCACACCGGCTAAAATCACAATCAACTCGATCAGTAAAAACCCGGTGGCTGATAACAGTTTGACCCACCCATCTGCGCTTAGCCGCTGTGATGGCGACATTTGATTCAACAGCAAAAGCACTGCTGTGGCGTAGTAAGGCGCCAGCGCTTCTCGTTTGAGATAAAGCAGCAGAAAGATCAACAACGCAAATGCGCCCAAATAAAACCAGCCCTGTTTTAAGGTTTGCCAAAGTGTTGGCAATTCTTCATCGGTTAAACCGGCAAGATTATATTTACCCGCGTACGCATCAATTTGAAGGTATAGGCTGATGAAATAAAGCAGTGCCGGCAATGCGGCGGCCACCGCAACTTCCGCATAAGGCAATTCCAAAAGCGTCGCCATAATGAACGCCGTGGACCCCATAATCGGCGGCAACAGCACCCCTCCCGTGGAGGCACATGCTTCAATCCCACCAGCCACCGGACCGCTCATACCAGCTCTGCGCATTGCGGGAATGGTCATTTGCCCAGTGGTCAAGACATTGGTCACAACACTGCCACTCATTGATCCCATAAGCCCACTGGAAACGATTGCAACTTTTGCCGGACCGCCGCGCTGGCGACCTAATATCGCAAATGCCAGATCCAAAAAAAAGCGGCCGCCACCGGTGTGTTGCAAAACCACACCAAAGACAACAAAACCAATCACTAAACTGGCAAACGCCTGAAACGGCAGCCCAAAGATACTTTCAATTGATATCGAGTGATACGCCGCAGTTTCCTGCCAACTGGCGGGTAAACCATTTAATGGGCCTGGCATATACATCGTATACAGTGGCAGGCACGAGAAGAATGCCGCAATCAAACACAATGCAGTGCCACCCGCTCTGCGCAGAGCTTCCAAGACCAGCAACCACAGACCAAGCGCAATGTAGGCTCCCGACTCAGGCACGCTAAACTCCCACGCTTCATCCAGCGCACGCTCCGCATTGATAAAAAAGTACATCAACACACCCACGGACAATAGAGCCAGTGGCCAATCTATCCATCGTTTTGTCGGGTAACAAACGAACGCCATGGGCAACAATAAGGCAAACAACGCGTAAAAATATTGCGAGTCTAGCCTGACGATGCCACCCGATAATTGCGCATTACCAAAAATACGCAATGTATCCATAGCCAACAGCAGCGCCAACAATGCGGCCAGCGCAACCATCCACTGCACTATTGTTGATTCGGGTCCGCGCACCGGTGGTGCCTGCACCGCCACAGCTAACCCGCCCCCGGTTCACGCCAAACGGGATCAAATCCGTTTGTTTCCAAAGCATTAGCCCGCGCCCGGTACCAGCGCGACACAAAATCAGATGCACCATCGGCTGCAGCAACATGCCTTTGCCAGGCTTCACTCAAGACCTGTTGACGTTCAATCAAACGTTGATTATGCAAATCGTCCGCCGCACTCCACGCCCCCACCTCGCGCAAATATGCAACCGCACCGCGATGATAGGGAACGGACCAGGCAGTAATCTGCCGGTCTAATGCCCATCCAATACCACCGGGATCAGCATTTTTATAATCGTCGTAGTGCAGAACAATGACCTGCGCAAGATCATGAACCTCTTGTTCATCCTGTGTCTCCAGAGTGATCAACATAGGATAGGGGTAGGTTGCGCCCTCGTGCGGTTTTTCTGGCGAAATTGTCGCGCCTCGAGTGGCAAAGTGTGGGGTCATAAAAGGCACTATTCGGTTAATTCCAGCCCAGCATGCCTCATCATTATGCGGCGCCGGCGGCCAGAAAATCCCCCGCGGAGACGCTTCAAGCTTGCGCGTCGGGCCCGATACCGTGGTCGCATATGCCGCATCAACCTGATCATTGACGATACCCCTCCACATCGCACCATAACCAGGAAAATCAACGCGCTGCACATCATCCCAGGTCAAACCACCACAAGCCAAAAAAGCCTCTGTAGGGATATTTATCGCAGGTGCACCGCGAACATAAGGCACGCGTTTACCCCTGAGGTCAGCGTAGGTGCGCACTCCTGCATCTGCGGCAACAGCCAGCGCTTGGTTGCTATCGCCATAGGACATCATCACTATGCGCAGCGGCAGAGGCCCCCACTGTGGCTGAGCAAATTGAAAAACGCCCTCCTGAGCAAAGTAGGTTGCAACCCCATTAGCAGAATACTGCACGCGACCTTTAATCAGCGGCATTAATCTTGAGACATCGTTCTTGCCGGGCACCACTCTCAAATTCACATCATAATTGTCTTTGAGCACCTTGCCGATTGCCACCGCCTGATTATAGCCTGTGGTACCCAGATTATAGGCGCTCCACGCCATGGTACCTTCAAACTTCATATCGGCATGCGCCATTTGACCCATGACCAATATAACCACCGATGACCAGCACCGGAACGCCGAGCCACAACGCGCTAGCAATACCAGCTTTGATAACAGAGCCTTAAGCACGTATAACTTCAATCTAAACCCCTCATTAAACTGCCTGCGCAATGTAGGGGGTTAAACCTCGACGGTCAAATAACGTGCAGCACAAACCTCTCTTCAGTCATAATGCAGATCCGCTGTTCATTGTCGCACCCCGACAATGGACTTTTTTGTTTTAAATACGCCAGGCTGAATCAATGAACGCCCCCCTCCGCTGGTATCTCACAGGCACAGCACTGTTCCTCGTTCCAGGCGGCATCCAGACCGTACTGTTTCCTTGGTTGGTTGCCGTTTACCTGAACGAAACCGCGACACGTGTGGGACTTGCACAAATGGCTGCGCAACTGCCGATGTTGGTGTTAATTTTATGGGGAGGCTGGCTGGGTGATCGCGTTGACCAGCGACGGCTGCTGATCACCTTGACCGCTACGCTTGCACTGCTCCCGCTGGTCATCGCGGTACTATACACCGCAGGCCATTTCAGCTACTTCATGCTGTTATGTTGGGCTCTGACGGGCGGTACGTTTGCCGCGTTTGTACAACCCGCACGCGATGCACTGCTCAATCGAGTTGCAGGACGCGACATCCAGCGAGTCGTAACGCTCACCGTGGGCATCCAATTTGGCGTTCAAATTATAGGATTTGGTCTGGGCTCCACCGCCGACGTAATAGGCCCACCGATCTTATTGTGCATTATGAGCCTGTTCCTGCTGGCATCAGCTGCCGCGACAGCACGGATCCCAAAGCAAGCGCCAAGACCTAAACAAACGCGCCAGAATCCTCTGCGAGCCATTGCCGAAGGAATAAAACTCGCGTGGCAGGATGAGGCGATAAAACCCGCCATTATGCAAACTTTTTCGGTCGGTATATTCTTTGCCGGTGCCTATCTGGTGCTGCTGCCACTTATGGTACGCGACCTTTACGGCGGAGGTTCAACGGCAATCGCCGGAGCTTTTGCGGCCAACATGTTGGGCACTGTCGTCACCATATTTTTTCTGATGCAATTCGGCCAAATCACACGTCCAGGCAGAGCGCTGATCGTGGGATCGGCTATCAGTGCGTTGGTGCTATCGGTATTAAACTGGGAACTACCCCTGTGGCTATTCTATTTTGTGATTTTTCTGTGGGGTGCCTGTGGTGGCATTAGCATGACCATGTCACGCACCATTGTTCAACAAGCGGCTATCGAATCACATCGGGCGCGAGTGATGTCCGTCTATTCTCTGGGAATGATGGGTGGCATGCCCATCGGCAGTTTCACGCTGGGCCTGACCGCTGATTGGATTGGTCTTCGCAATGCGGTCTGGGTGCCCGTTGTTGGTATGCTGGCCATTCTGATCTACCTGCGTCTGCGCACCAAATTATGGCACGTCCAAAGCAAACTCTAGTCCATAGCGCACCTTCTTGAGCCAATGAGCGCTAGCGCCCCCTGGGGCATCGGCACAACATCTGCTGGCCAGCGCTGCTCTTTTGGAACAAAATCAACATATGCAAAGCGCTCAATCAATGCCGTCAAAGACCGAGAAATCCGTTCTAACCGTATCGCAACTGAACCGTCAGGCCCGCGTCACCATTGAACAAAAATTTCAGCAAGTTTGGGTCGTTGGTGAAATATCAAATTTTGCTCGGCCGCAATCAGGACATTGGTACTTCTCGCTCAAAGACCAGAACGCACAGGTTCGCTGCGCCATGTTTGCCAGTCGCAATCGCAGCGTGAACATGCAACCGAGCAACGGACAGTTGGTGATTGCTCGAGGGCGAGTCAGTTTATACGAAGGACGCGGCGATTTTCAGATCATCGTTGATCAACTTGAAGCTGCCGGAGAAGGCGCTCTGCGCCAAGCCTTTGACTTATTAAAAGTAAAACTGGCAACCGAAGGTTTATTTGACGAGCAGCACAAACGGCCACTGCCCCCGTTGCCTGAACACATAGCAGTGATCACATCTGGAACGGGGGCTGCACTGAGCGATGTGCTGGCGGTGTGGAAACGCCGCTTTCCAAGCCTGCGTGTCACCCTTATCGCATCAGCCGTACAGGGTGCTGCTGCCGAGTCCGAACTCATTGACGCCATTGACAAAGCCGACCAATTATCAGCCGATATTATCCTTTTAACTCGCGGAGGTGGCAGCCTTGAAGATCTCTGGAGCTTTAATCTGGAATCAGTGACGCGGGCATTGGGAAAGTGTCAAACCCCGACTGTATCTGCCATAGGTCATGAAATTGACGTCACTATTTGCGATTTTATCGCTGATCTTCGCGCGCCAACTCCGTCCGCGGCTGCGGAACTCATGGTCCCCAACCGAACAGATTTACAACAGGTCTTTGCGCACCATTACCGCCAACTAAATTTATTGTGGCGTCAACAGCACGAGCGCCAATCACTGAAAGTCACCAATCTTGGACTGCAAATTCCGCGACCAGAGCACGTGCTGGAGCGGGCCAACCAGCAGGTAGATGATGCCGGCGAGCGTTTGCACCGTGCGGCGTTGGGGCAGATCAGATCCAAAGGGATCACCGTGCAAGCGCTATCTCGACAACTACAGGCGCTCGGGCCGGGTGAACAGCTTGAACGCGCCAAGCAGCAGCTGAAAAACGCCAATCAAAGATTAAACGTAGGCCTTGGGCATCAGTTGAATACCGCAAAAAAACAAATTGCTGCCTTGTCACGCATGTTACAGAGCGTTAGCCCGTTGCCTACGATCAGCCGCGGTTTTGCCGTGGTACGCAATTCACAAGGGGATGTATTGACCGGCGTTGGCGATATCAAAAAGGACGATACCACCACCACGCATTTCAGCGATGGCATCATAATAAGCAAGGTCTTGAAGACCAGACCGGGGGTTACGCTCAGCGACCCCGTCGAGCAATAGACCATGTTCACCGGCCACCTAATGCTCATGCGCGTATTGACCTTAGCTGCGCTGATCAGTCTGTCTGCTTCACTCTTAGCCAACACCGCAGTCCCCGGTGGCATTTATGTTTGGGCAATACCGCAAGGTGCCACCACCCTCACATACGCAGACCAACCGGTAATGAAGGTTGCTGAACATGCATTAATTGGTCTTCCCATCACCTTGGCGCCTGGCCCCCAGAGCCTGGTTTATCAGCAGAATGGGCGCACTTTGCGCCACCACTTTGAAGTCTTTGACAAAACCTATTCCGAGCAACATATCACTCTAGAAAATAAAGCGATGGTTAACCCGCCCGCCGAAACACTGGCCCGGATCCGCAATGAGTCGACCCGCCAGCGGCGGCTGTATGAGTCATTTTCGCCCCCGGTGGATTTACGGGGGGGGTTTGAACAGCCACTCACCGGGGTGATCACCAGTTTATTTGGCCACCGACGTTTTTTTAATGGGCAAGCCAGAAATCCACACAGTGGACTAGACATAGCAGCAGACTCTGGCACAACCATTCACGCGGCAGGCAACGGAAGCATTACCTTGTCAGATGATCTTTACTTTAACGGCAAAACCCTTTTCATCGATCACGGCCAAGGCCTGGTGACGATGTACTGCCATATGTCTGAACTTCTGGTGAAGTCAGGTGAAACGGTAAACAAAGGTCAGGCGATTGGTTTGGTTGGTGCCACCGGCAGAGCAACCGGCCCTCATCTACACTGGTCGGTCAGTCTCAATGGTACCCGAGTCGATCCGGCGCTATTTATGCAGGTTCTCAACACCATCACTTCTGCTTCCGGTGGCGAATAATTCGCTCACGGCGCGCTTTTTGCCGCGGCGTTAATTGATTGGGCCGACCCGCAAACGGATTTTCCGCCTCACGCATCAGCAGCTGAATAGGATTTCCCACCAAATCAAGTGCTTCACGAAAACCATTTTCCAGGTACCGCCTGTAACTTGCAGGCAACGCTTCAAGTTGATTTCCGTGAATAATTACTCTGGGCGGATGATTACCGGCACGCGTTGCAACTTTGACCTTAATTTGCCGCCCGCGCACTGCCGGTGCCGGGTGGGACGCAACCAAATTACGCACCAGTCGGGTCAACAATGAGGTGCTTACTTCAAATTTTCCAGCTTCATAAACCGCTTGAATCAAGCCAAATAGATGACCTACCCCAGTGCCGTGCAACGCAGATATTTTCTGGATCGGTGCCCACGGTATGAAGGCCAATCTTCGGTCAATCGTCTTTTTAACCCGATCACGCTGAACCTCGGCCAGCCCATCCCACTTATTCACCGCCACCACAATTGCTGCGCCTGCATCAACCGCATATTGCAGAACATGCAGATCCTGCTCAACAACCCCCTCGGTTGCATCAACAACCAACAGGACAACTTGCGCCCGCTCCATGGCCTGTAACGCTTTCACCACAGAAAATTTTTCTGTGATTTCATCTACTTTACCTTTGCGCCGAACGCCTGCGGTATCAATCAGCACATACTGCTGACCTTCTCGGCTAAACGGAATATCGATGGCATCCTTGGTGGTACCTGGCATATCCGCTACCACCTGCCGCTCTTCGCCTAAAAAGCGGTTAATTAAGGTCGACTTACCCACGTTTGGACGCCCGACCAATGCCACTGAAATACCTTCAGGTTCTGAAGCCTCTTGCGCCTCATCAAACGCATTGCATCGTTGCAGCGCAGTCAAAAGTGCTTCCTCTAACGCGCGCAGCCCACGACTGTGGCTGGCTGAAATCAACAGCGGCTCACCGAAACCAAAACGTGAAATCTCAACAAGCGCCTCGTGCTCATTGACGCCATCAACTTTATTGATAACCGGTATAAAATTGACCCCTTCGCGGCGCAAATAAGACACCACGTCTTCGTCCGCCCCGGTAACCCCTTCACGGCCATCCAGCAGCAAGACCACTACATCCGCCTCATTGACCGCCAATTGGGTCTGCTGGGTCAATGCCTTTGCCAGCACCTCATCACCGAACAATCCACCTGTATCGATCAGCGTCACCCGATGCTCATTCAACTCACAGCGACCATAACGACGGTCCCGGGTAAGCCCCGGAACATCAGCCACGAGTGCATCACGGCTTTTGGTCAGCTTGTTGAATAGTGTGGATTTGCCGACATTAGGACGGCCCACCAAGGCAACGGTGGGTAACATTTATTATTTCAACTGCAGGTCAATGGCCTGCAGGCTGCCGGAATTACCCAGCACAAATAACACGTTATCTGCCAATGTCATCGCACTGCGAATACCGTCTCCGTCGATTTTTCGACGAGCCAAGTGACGACCGTCTCGTTGCGCAATGACATGTATGTACCCTGATTCATCGCCCACTACTAAATAGTTCGAAAAGGCAATCGGCGGGCTGAGCTTGCGCCGCTTGAAGTCTTCTTGAATCCAAGTCACCTCTCCCGTTTGACGGTCGATGGCATGAATCACGTCTGAATCATCTACCACATAGATTTGCCCATAGCCTTCTGCAAAATCGGTATAGGTTGAAATTTCCTGCTCCCACAGAGGACGTCCGTCCCGTCGCGACAGTGATTTAACCCGCCCTTGATAGGCGCCAACATACAGTTCTGAACTTAAGACTAAAGGGGTGGTGTCCGCATCCACCATGCGTTCCAGCTCTGAACGACCTTCCGGTAACATGACCCTATGCTCCCAAATGGGCTCTCCATTAACCGCCCGGACAGCAACCACCTTGCCGCTGGCAAATCCTGTAAAGACAATATCACCCGCAACCACCGGAGTGCTTGTGCCTCGCAAAGTAAGAACTGGCAGTTGATTGTCATAAGACCAACGCTCTTCACCATCGTCTTTGCCTAAAGCGATCAAGCGACCGTCAATAGTCTGAGCAAACACCAACTTGCCATCGGTTACAGGTGCTGCAATGACTTCACTGTTGACCTCTGAGCGCCAAACCTCACTGCCATCGGCAACATTCAGAGCATGGACAAAACCTTCCGTGGTGCCCAGTAAAATGAGGCCAGCCCCTACACCCACACCGCCGGCTACAAAACTAGGGTCGCGACGATCAATAAAATTCAACGACGACAACATACCGTCGCTACCCTGACCAATTTCAACACGCCATATTCGCTTACCCGAGAACCGGTCATGCGCCTGCACAACACCATAACCATCTGCGGCTACGATCCGGTCAGCAACAACTTTTGGTTGCAGTCGCAGGAATTTTTTACCCAGGCCCGAGCCAACGGAAGTTTTCCACTGCCGCTTCAAATTCAATTCCGAATCAAACTTCACCAGCTCCGCTGGCTTGGCGAGATCCTCTTTATCACCATCAACCCAAGGCAACCAACTGAACCAGCTGCAGCCGCCGAGTAAGAGGCTTACCGCCACCAAGGTCAGACCACGTTGTTGTTTATTCATCATCTGATTCAGTTTCTTGAGCGTTTGTTTGCGGTGCTGCAACTTGGGTCGCTGATGGTGGCTGCGTCGCTTCCTTCTCAGCGGCAGCAGCCTCGTCCAACGTCTGCTGAGCCTGCTCAAGCGCGTCGCTCAACGTTGCCGAAAACTCAACATATTCGCCGTTGAAAGGGGCCACATTTTTGGCTTTCATCTCTAAAATTGGTCTTTGCTCGGCTGGATCCAAGCTATCAAGCGCAGCGCGATAGGCTTCATGTGCCAACTCCACCTGCCCTAAACCGGCATAAATATCGCCCTTGGTCTCTAGCCCCATGGACCGATAACCTTCGTTGCTAATGGCATCCAATGTCGACAACGCCTCACTGGAGCGGTCCAACGCATATTGCAACTTTGCGATGCGAATTCGCGCCAAGTCTACCAAAAGTATATCGTCGGCCTCATCAATCACCTGCTGCAATAACTGCTCTGCGCGCAAAAAATCTTCCTTCGCAAGTGCATCTCGAGCTTGTTGAAACAATACAAAGGCATGATAAGCGGTGCCTTTAAAGTCATCAGATATTTGAGCGGCCGCGACTGCTTTATCTTCTGGCGACGCGGCAAGATAAAGCGCGTACGCGCGCGAAGCCTCGTGCACCTGATCCTCACTATAGCTGTCGTACCATCGCCAGCCCGCAATCACCACAATACCCACCACGATCGATAGAACCAGACTGGTACCGTTTTGTCCCCACCAAGTTTTCATCTTGGCAATTTGCTCTTCTTCGCTCAAATATTCAGACACCCGATTACCCCTATTGACCGTTGTTTTTCATGAACCACAAGCGTTCCATTCTCATTTGCCGCTCGCCATTAACACTGCCAGTGCCTCTGCTTCAGGCACCCGCTGTTGTTGACCATCTGTCAGATTTTTTAACGTCAACTGACCCGCTTCGACTTCATCTGCACCCAAAAGCACCGCCCAAGAAGCCCCACACGCATTCGCACGCTTGAGCTGCTTTTTAAAATTGCCCGCGCCCATGTGAACGCGCACTTTCAGGCCTGATCCGGCCCCCAATAAAGCCCGTCGCAGGCGCAGCCCAATTTGTTGCGCGGCACTACTGTGTTGCTGTGAACCAAAACAAATATAGACATCCGCGGCCTGCGAGACTACAGATTGGTTCACGACTTCGTGCAACAGCGCAACACGATCAAGCCCCATCGCAAAACCCGCCGCTGGCGTTGGACGGCCACCTAATCGCTCAACGAGCCCGTTATAACGGCCCCCGGCACAAATGGCTCCTTGCGCACCTAAAGCGTCTGTTACCCACTCAAATACAGTATGCGTATAGTAATCTAAGCCTCGCACTAATTTGGGATTACAGACATAGGGCACACCAAGGCCATCTAGCAACGCCAACAGCTCCGAGAAATGCACTTGGCTTTGTGCATCTACAAAATCCGGCAGCTGCGGCGCGCTGGCTAGCAGCGCTTGCGTCTGCGCATTTTTACTGTCTAATATGCGCAGCGGATTTGACGTCAGACGACGCTGACTGTCTTCATCCAATTGATCAGCGAGCGGCGTCAGATAATCCAGCAGAGCCGCACGATAAGCCTGTCGCGCACTTCCAGATCCCAGCGTATTGACTTCCAGTCTGACACAGTCGCTCAACCCCAACGCGCGCCAGCACTCGGCGCCCAACAAAATCAGCTCGGCATCGATATCTGGGCCTTCAAACCCATAGGCTTCAGCACCCACCTGATAAAATTGACGATAGCGACCTTTTTGCGGTTTTTCATAACGGAACATAGGTCCGGCGTAAAATACCCTTTGCGTTTGGTTATACAGCAAGCCGTTCTCTTGCAAAGCACGCACACAGCTTGCTGTGCCTTCAGGCCGCAAACTTAGGCTGTCACCATCTCGATCCGCTAGGGTATACATTTCTTTTTCGACAATATCTGTCGCTTCTCCAACCCCGCGAGCAAATAGTTCACTTGACTCCAAAAGAGGCAGCTGTATTTCCTCATAGGCGAACCCGTGCATAATTTCTTCAACGGAATCTTCAACCAAACGCCAACGCCTGGCGTCTGCGGGCAAAATATCACGCATACCCCTAACTGCTTGGACCATAACCGTACCTTTACCTATTGACCCAAAACTAACGATGCAATGTTATTACGGGTATGCGGCGCTAATGCCACAACTTCAGAATTGAACTCAAGAATGACCCCAGGGGCATACCCTAGCACCATCGTATAGGGCGCCAAACCAACAAACATTAGCGTCTGACCCGCCCGACCTAAATCTGCAAACAATACCTCACCCTCGGCACTTTTGATCTCCAGCCAACAATCCTCACTAAATTCAACCCTCAAGTCATCATCACCAGTCGGCGTTAGTCGCTGCCGATTGTCAATATTTACCGCGGCAGCGTCCACATCAACCTCTACGAGAGGATCGACAGACTCTGCTGCCACGACCACCGCCATCGGTTCTGAAACAACCGGCTCAACCGGTCGATTTTGCACCGTGGCTGTGACCGGCGACCGGTAGTCGGGGCGCGCCGAAGGCGACTGCTGAGGCGGGTTAGATTGCACTGCAAGGTCAGGAGCCGTTGCTTGTTCTTGCGCTGGGTCATCACTGAGTAAATAACTGCCCAATCCGACCAGAAAGGTCACAACGACCACCCCAATGACAATCCAATGCACCTGCGTCAACGAATTTAAGATTTGCCCTACCGCCAACGCATGACCCGCAGGCCGCCTGGCAGTCACAACGCGCCCGCCATCTCTGGTGCGCGATTCGCCTTCCGATAAAGCCGCCACTAGCGGCTCTGGGTCCAGCTCAAGCAGCTTGGCATAGGCACGCACGTAGCCGCGAATAAAAACAATGCTGGGCAAAGACCTATTGTCCCCGCGTTCAAGCGCATCTAGCACCGTGACCGTCAAGTTAAGCACATCCGCAATTTCTCTCTGGGTCAAGCCCAGCGACACGCGAGCGTCGGCCAACACAGCACCTGGAGTCATGCCATCGGATTTGGTTACTTGTTGATCTGACATTTATCTGCCTGATTTGGAAAAAGATTATTCAACGCCATGGTACTGCTGGCAACCTGATCAGCTTCACCCCGAAGCTCGGCAACCCTTATCGCAAGACAAAGACTGCGGGCATTCTGCTGAGCCAGCAACCGAAATTCGAGCAGTCGGGCCAAGGCTGTCTCATAATCACCGCGCTCGAAAGCAAGTTCGGCCAGCTCCAGTGTGCTTCGCGGTTGTCGCACATTGAGCTGCGTCGCTCGCAGAAAAGCCTCCTCAGCCGCACCAATTTTATCTGCCCGCAAGTAGGCAAAGCCTAAATTTTCAAACGCTTGACCGCGCGCACGATAACTGGTGTCTTCGACCAATAAGCGCAGCGGAACAATTGCATCTTCGTAACGCTGGCGTGCGTAAAGAAACGCGCCATAGTTATTCAACGCCTGCGAATTCCTCGGTGCAATGCGCAGAGCTTTCTCAAAGTGGCCTTCCGCTAATTCAAATTCGCTTTCAGCTTGCAGCACCACCGCCAGAAGCACATGCGCCTCAACCGAGCGGGCATCTATGCTCAATGCTTTGTCCAGCGCAACACGTGTCCTGTTTAAGTCGCCCTGCTCAAGATACGCACGTGCCAAGTCCAATTGCGCGCGAACCCGCTCATCAGCGCTGGCCGCGGGCGGGATGCCGCCCACAGATTCAGTGACACATCCTGTGGCCATGACCAAACACCAGCATACGCTCAGCGTCATAAAAAATGCGTAGATTCCACTCGAACGAAAAACCTCGCCGACCGTCAAGGGATTACTTGCAACAAAATACCCGCGACATCTCATTGCACTCATAGGCCGGCAACCTCCTCGCTGTGTGCTTTCACTCGCGCGAGATACCGCGTTTGACGCTTGGTCCGATCCTTGACCTGCCCGACCAGCTGACCACAGGCCGCATCAATATCGTCGCCTCGGGTTGTTCTGAGCATGGTCGAATAACCCTGTTTCATCAAATAGGTTTGAAATTTGTATATATCTTGTTTTGCGGGCTTCTCATAGCCCGAGGCAGGAAATGGATTAAAGGGAATAAGATTTATTTTGCAGCGCACATCCTTGAGCAGATCAGCTAACGCAATTGCATGCTCTAGCTGATCATTTACTCCCTTCATTAACGTATATTCAATCACCAACTTGCGCCGTTCACCTAAATGGTCCACATAATGACGACACGCCGCAAGTAACTGCTCGATAGGGTATTTACGATTAATCGGCACCAACTGATCACGCAGGCCATCGGTTGGTGCATGCAACGAGATTGCCAACGCAACATCAGTGACCTTCGCTAGTTCATAAATCGCCGGAACAACACCCGCTGTACTGACGGTCACGCGCCGTTTCGACAACCCGAAAGCCAAGTCTTCCATCATGATATTGGTAGCGCTGACCACCGCATCAAAATTCAAAAGCGGTTCACCCATCCCCATGAGCACCACGTTCGTGACGCGTTCACCACGCGCGACCAACAGATTATTTGCCAATACCATTTGACCAACAATGGTGGCAGCAGCCAGATTACCGCTGAACCCTTGTTTCCCCGTTGAGCAAAAACTACAGTCAAGCATACACCCCATTTGCGAAGACACGCACAGTGTATTGCGCCCCTTATCGGGAATAACCACCGCTTCAACAAAATTACCCTGCCCAACATCCAATACCCACTTCGAAGTGCCGTCTTTGGACACTTTGAACGCGTCTACCTTGGGCAACTCAAAACAGGTATTGTCCTGCAGCCACTGGCGCATCGATTTCGGCAGATCAGTCATCGCCGAAAAATCGGTCATGCCTTGATGATAAACCCACTTCATTAACTGACGGCCGCGAAACGCCTGCAGACCACGGCCCACAAACAAAGACTCAAGTTGCGCTCGATCTAGTCCGTAGAGGTTTATCAATTTTGTCATCAGAGATTAAATCGCCAGCTTATGAGCGCGAGTGGATCTCATCGTCAGCGAAGAAAAAACTAATTTCGCGCGCCGCGGATTCTGGCGCGTCTGAGCCGTGCACTGCATTGGCGTCAATCGACTCGGCAAAATCTGCTCGGATGGTCCCCGGCGAGGCTTCAGCCGGATTGGTTGCCCCCATCAGCCTGCGGTTTGTTGCGATCGCGTTTTCGCCTTCTAACACCTGCACCACAACCGGACCAGAGCGCATGAAGCTGCACAGGTCGGCAAAGAAAGGTCGGCCAGCATGCTCAGCATAAAAGCCCTGGGCCTGTTCCTCACTGAGCGACAGCATTTTACAGGCCACTATTTTCAACCCGCCTTTTTCAAACCGCGAATAAATTTCACCGACCAGATTCCGCGCCACAGCGTCGGGTTTTACAATTGAAAGGGTGCGCTCTATCGACATATCGTTCTCCAAGCATCAGGTTTGACACAGATGCTGCTATGTGACTAATTTATAAGGAAATCAAGCTGAACCAGTGGATCAGCGGGCGCGTATTATACGCGTGCTTAAGGTCCGCGCAATCGCCCAAGAACTTCATTAATTCGCCGACCTGCATAATCAATGTCTTCTTCGGTTGAAAAACGTCCAAAACTCAAACGCAGCGAGGCATGTGCAATGGCATCCGGCACCTTCAACGCACGCAACACAAAGGAGGGTTCAACGGATGTTGAATTGCACGCTGAGCCCGTTGACAGGGCTAAATCGTCCAAAGCCAACAGCAGCGTTTCACCATCAACGCCTCCAAAACCAATATTTAATATTGACGGTAAATGATGCTCCGGATGGGTATGCAGGTAGACCTCGGGGCTCTGCTGCAGGTGGGCAAGCAGGCGCCGGCGCAAACCATCAAAGCGCACAAGCTCTCGAGCACCCTCTAGGCTCATCAAGCGCGCGGCTTCTCCTAGACCCACAATCTGATGAGTCGGTAACGTACCAGAGCGCATACCCAGCTCATGGCCGCCGCCATGTATCAGCGGCTGTAGGCCAATTGGCGGCTCGCGGCGCACATACAACGCACCAATCCCTTTGGGCCCGTATAATTTATGCGCAGATATCGACAACATGTCGATCTTCATCAGCCGCACATCAATAGGTAACTTACCGAAGCTTTGTGCAGCATCTACATGCAACAACACCTGATTCTCTCGACACAGTGCACCCATCGCAGCGATATCGTTTACCGTGCCGAGTTCGTTATTCACATGCATGATTGAAACCATCAAGGTATCGGGACGCAAGACATCGCGAACCGCTTCCACCTCTATACGCCCATGTGCATCTGGATCAAGGTAAGTAATTTCGAAGCCTTCCTCCGCCGCCAAAAATGCGCAGGTGTCCAGCACCGCCTTATGCTCAACAGCACTGGTCACAATATGGCGGCGGTGTGCACCGCTGGCGGCTCCCTTTAACGCAAGATTATCCGACTCGGTCGCGCCTGAGGTCCAAACAATTTCTCGAGGATCAGCGTTCAACACGTCGGCCACTTGCACCCGGGCTTGTTCAACCGCCTCCTCAGCTCGCCAACCATAGACGTGAGAGCGTGATGCTGGGTTGCCAAAATTGCCTGCTGTGAGCAAACAACAACTCATTTTCTCTGCCACGCGCGGATCCGTCGGTGTGGTCGCCGCATAATCGAGATAGATCGGATCTTTCATTGTGGTGAACTGACTCGCTTAAGTCCGTTAGATTAAAACTGCAGCAATGCGCGAAGAAACATCCGCCTGCGACGAATCGGCACATGACATCTGATGAGTCACTAGGCTAGCTAAACTAATGCCTTGTAAAAAGGTGTCGATTTGAGCTGACAAATCAACCCAAAGGTCATGCGTTAAACACATATGGCCTTCGCGACAATCCGCACGTCCAGCGCATCGGGTAGCATCAACACCCTCCCCAACCGCACTGACAACAGCAGAAATGCTGATGTCCTGCGCATCAAGACCAAGTAGATATCCACCGCCTGGACCGCGATAACTTGATAGTAGACCGGTGCGCTTCAATCTGCCCACAATCTGCTCAAGATAGGAGGATGAAATGTCTTGGCGGCGGGCAATATCCTGCACGCTTACGGGACCATCATCGGCGTACAAAGCGATATCCAGCATTGCGGTCACCGCATAGCGGCCTTTTGTAGTTAAACGCATCTTCTGGCGAATCGCATAAATACCCTTTTGCGCTCACTTGTTCTGCCGCAGAGTATGCAATACCCCAGTAAAATACTCCACTATTATGGCTTCGGCGGCTCCGCTCGCGTTAAATGCTTAAAGACACCTCTAAGGATTTGTACCTCGCTTTCATCTAACTGAACACGCGAGAAAAGACGCCGCAAGCGGGTCATGGTTTTGCCCGGGTTGTCGGCATCTAAAAACCCGGTCTCGAGCAAATTAGTTTGCAAAGCCTCTACCAGCGCATCCAAAGCGCCACTTGTTGCCAGCGCGCGATCCCAGTGGGTGGCCACGGGCTGAACCAGACTGGCTTGATGGAGTTCGTAGCAAACCACCTGCACCGCCATCGCGAGATTCAGGGACGAATAAACTGGTGCTGCGGGGATTTGCAGGTGCGCATTGCAGCGCTGCAACTCTTCATTACTCAAGCCATTGTCCTCGCGCCCAAAAAGAATGGCAATACGGGCCTGTTTTCCTTGTTGCTGCACCAATCCAACAATCTTTTCGGCTGTCTCCTTAGCATCTGCGATGGGCCATGGAATTTTTCGCGACCGAGTACTGGTGCCGACAACCCAATGACAATCCGCAATCGCCGCCTCCACGCTCGGCAACACCTCAGCGCTATCTAGCACGTCCAACGCCCCCGCCGCTCGCCAGTCAGCTTGCGGGTCCGGATAACGCTTTGGGTTAATCACAACCAAACGGTTTAACCCCATAGTTTTCATCGCCCGAGCCGCGCCACCTATATTCCCTGGGTGACTGGGCTCAACAAGCACTATTTTTATTTGGTCTAACAACTTTCCCTTCATCTCTTCAAGACAACGACATGATAGGATAGCGCACCTTTAGTTCATCGTCTGCGAATCTGTTTATGCAACCCATGGCCAACATCGCGCTACGCGCCGCACGCACCGCTGCGGATTTCATCGCCCAAGCGTTTGATCGCCCCGCAGAGCGCGAAATTAAAACCAAAGGGCACAATGATTTTGTCTCCGACGTTGATGTTGCTGCAGAGCAAATGATTACTGCCGCGATCAAACAAACTTTTCCCGACCACGCCGTCTGGGGCGAGGAAGCGGGCACCCCAGACATTAAAAGTGATATTACGTGGATTGTTGACCCGCTCGACGGAACCCTCAACTTCATTCAAGGTATTCCCCACTTCAGCGTTTCTATCGCGGTGCAAAAAGGCAATCACCTCGAGCACGGCGTGATCGTCGACCCGATTCGTCGCGAAGAATTTGTTGCCAGTCGAGGGTACGGTGCCCAACTGAACGGCCGCAGAATTCGGGTTAGCAATCGCGCCAAGCTTAACGAGTGTGTGCTAGGCACCGGCATTCCACCGGGCAGTTTTGGACGCCTTGATGAATATATGGCGACCTTAAAAAGCATGACAAGCACCTGCCGAGGTATTCGTCGAGCCGGCAGCGCCGCGCTCGACTTGGCCTATGTAGCTGCAGGACGTACTGACGGATTTTGGGAAATGGGCTTAAGTAAGTGGGACATTGCTGCGGGTATTGTTTTAGTGCGCGAAGCCGGCGGGTTCATCGGTGACCTTGAAGGCGGAGAGAGCTACTGGAGAAGTGGCGACATTGTGGCCGCCAATCCCAAATGTATGCGGGCCATGATCCAAGCCTTCAAGAGCGCCAAGCAAGACCTCTAAAGGCTCCGGAGTAGCCGCAGTCACCTCTTAAGGGTAACTGCCCTCATTTTCTTCTTCCGCCTCTGGGACCAAAAGATCTTCACGCGTGATATTTAGCGCTAACAAAACGTTTGCTGCCACATAAATTGATGAGTAAGTACCCACAATCACACCAATACTCAGCGCCAAGGCAAAGCCCCGAATCACCTCTCCACCTGCAAACAACAGTGATAACAGCACAAACAAGGTCGTCAACGAGGTCACAATCGTGCGCCCCAGGGTCTGGTTGAGCGATTCGTTGATCACAGCAATAGGCGCACGCTTGCGTATTTTACGGAAATTTTCCCGAATCCGGTCACTGACCACAATGGTGTCATTAAGCGAATATCCAATGACAGCTAGCAAAGCCGCTAACACCGTCAAATCAAACGTCCATTGAAAAACTGCAAAACATCCCAGCACAACAATCACGTCGTGGGTAAGCGCCAGAACCGCGCCGATTGAAAATTGCTTTGTAAAGCGCACTAAAATGTAGAGCATGACAACAATTAAAGCCGTCAGCAGCGCAAGGCCACCGTCTTCTGTTAATTCTTCGCCTACCGCCGGGCCTACAAAATTAGACTGACGCAGCTGCACGCCCGGATAGAGTTCAGCCAGCGTTTGAAACAGCTGATCTCCCAAACTGGCTTGATCACTCCCATCCTGCGGCGGCATACGAATAAGGATGTCTCGATCCGAGCCAAAAAACTGAACCGTGCCATTTTCAAAGCCGGTGCTCTCAAGGTTTTCTCGCAATACTTGCGCGTCCACTTTTTCGGGAAAGCCCAGCTCCACTAAAGTTCCGCCGGTAAAATCCAGTCCAAAATTCAGGCTATTCACACTCAAACCCAAAACAGCAACCAGCAACAAAACACCGGAGAAAGTTGCTGCGAAATAGCGCTTACCCATGAAGTCGAAGTTGGTCGTTTTCATACTTTCAAAGACTCCAGTTTTCGCCCGCCATACATCAAGTTCACCACTGATCGCGTGACCATAATGGCGGTAAACATCGACGTTACAATGCCCACTGCCAGCGTAACGGCAAAACCGCGCACCGGACCACTGCCGATCGACAAGAGTATGATCGCCACAAAAAACGTGGTGACATTAGCATCTGTAATGGTGAGCAATGCCCGCTCGAAACCTGCCTGAATGGCGGCTTGCGGCGAACGTGTCTCGAGCTCTTCGCGAATGCGCGAAAATATCAACACATTTGCATCAACAGCCATACCCACTGTGAGCACAATACCGGCGATACCCGGGAGTGTAAGCGTTGCCCCTAGAATGCTCATGATGGCTACCAACAACATCAAGTTCATCGTTAGCGCAATGTTCGCCGCTAAGCCAAACCAACGATAGTAGAACAGCATAAATATGAGCACACAGATAAAGCCAATGGCTACCGATTGCCATCCAGCTTTGATGTTTTCATCCCCCAACTGGGCACCCACCGTGCGCTCTTCAACAATATACATGGGCGCCGCTAGCGCACCTGCTCGCAACAACAACGCCAAATCCTGAGCTTCTCGCAAACTCAACCCGGTAATGCGAAATTGAAAACCCAGCGCCGACTGAATATTTGCCACGCTGATCAGGCGCCGTTCTTCAACGCTGGAAAAAACGTTCTCTATTTTTCCGTCTTTGACGACTTTCTTAACTCTCGGTTTTTGCTCAATGAACAAAATAGCCATCGCTCGGCCAACATTGTCTTTCGTGGCGTCAAACATTCGGTTACCGCCATCGTTATCCAGCTCAATGCTCACCTGCGGCTGCGACGTTTCCGGATCAAAGCTTTGCTGCGCATCCTGAACGTTATTGCCGGTAACAATATTACGCCGCAAGATATCCTGGGTACGCCCTTCGTAGTCATACGTTTCCTGTTGAAAACGTGGCGTATTGGGCAATCCCGCGAGACGAAACTCGAGATTGGCGAATTTATTCAGAATCTCTTTGGCCCGCGCGCTGTCTTGAATACCCGGTAAATCAACCACAATACGCGACCGACCCAGCCTTTGAACCTGCGGCTCGGACACCCCTAACTCGTTCACCCGATTACGAAGACTGGTCAGATTCTGGCTGATCGCGCGATCTTCTAGCGCCTCAATACGCTCCTGCGTCAGCCGAAAAACCAATCCCGGCTTGCCTTCTACGGGCAACTCACGAATTTGATAGTCTTGATACTCGACCAGAACCTCGCTGGCTCGATCCCGCTCATCTTCATCGTTGAAGGCAACACGGACACTCAAACCGTCTACCATGTTACGACTGGGCACATAGACAATTCGTGATTCGCGCAACTTGTCCTGTATGCCCTCCGCGGCACTGTTCACAACCGACTGCAAATACTCATCCATATTGACCTGCAGCAAAAAATGTACGCCACCGGAAAGATCTAGCCCAAGGGACATCGGCGATGCGCCCATGTTCTTGAGCCAGTCAGGGGTTGTGCTTGCGCGATTCAAGGCAACGATATATTGCTCCTGACCCGAGTTCAGCGTTTCAATCGCTATTTCTCGCGCACGCAGCTGGTGTTCGTCACTTGTGACGCGCAAAAGGCCAAACCCATCGAGGCTATCAATCCCAACCACCGGAATGGAGGCTTGCACGAGCGCTTGCTCAACTTTTGCCAGCGCTCGATCAATCTCCAGCGCAGTAAAGCTGTTGTCACGCGGCCTGATTTGCAGCGCGGGATCGGGTTGAAACAGATTTGGCGCACTGTATAGCGCGCCTAAAACAAGCACGCCAACAATTAGCAGGTATTGCCAAGGGCGAAAAGAATTCGGTGCAGCCTGATTGCGGCGCGGCGCACCAAGTAGCGTTGGGGCCTCTGGGCCAGAATCGACCATTTATTTCTCGGCATCCAACGACTTTATGGTGCCTTTAGGCAATGTCGCACCGACTGCAGTTTTCTGAATCCGCATTTCGACATTATCGCCAACTTGAACTTTGATGAAGTCATCTTCGACTTTATTCACCAAACCTACGATACCGCCCGCAGTCACGATTTCGTCCCCTTTGGAGAGCTCGCTAACCAATGCTTGGTGTTCTTTGCGGCGCTTATTTTGCGGCCGAATCAATAAGAAATAAAAAATTAAAACAAACCCCCCTAAAAACAGGAGGTTTATTAATCCGGCATCACCACCGGCGCCGCCCATGGGGGCTGCATTTGCGGTTGTTTCAAAGAGACTCATGTTGAATTCCAATCATTGTGAAGGGTTTTGACGAGGCTGCGAAATGTACCCGTTTCGATAGATGCGCGCAATCTGGCCATTAAATTATGGTAGTAGTGTAAGTTATGCTGAGTCATCAACATAGCCCCTAACATCTCACCACAGCGATCCAAGTGATGCAGATACGCGCGAGAAAACTGCGTACAGGTATAACATTCACACTCTGGGTCTACCGGCGCATCTGAGTCTTTGTGTCGCGCATTGCGAATTTTTACCATTCCCTGCGAGGTGAATAGGTAACCATTGCGCCCATTGCGCGTCGGCATCACACAATCGAACATGTCAACGCCCAACGCCACTCCTTTGACCAAATCTTGCGGGGTGCCCACCCCCATAAGATAGCGAGGCTTATCTGCCGGCATATGCGGTAAGAGATGAGTCATGATTCGAACCATATCTTCTTTGCTCTCACCAACGGAGAGCCCGCCGATTGCATATCCATCGAAGGTTAGATCAGTCAAGGCGGCCAAACTCTCCAACCGCAAATCTTCGTACATGCCTCCCTGCACAATGCCAAATAGTTTCGCCCCCGGATTGAGCGCCTGATCTCGGGTTTCATCAAATGCAATGCGACAGCGCTTCGCCCAGCGTGCAGACAGGCGCATCGAGTCACGGGCTTGGCTTAAAGTCGCTGGATGTGCAGTGCACTCATCCAGAACCATCACCACATCCGACGATAGGTTTCGCTGCACACCAATCGAAGACTCTGGTGTTAAATGAACGCGATCACCATTGACTGGCGAGCGAAAGACAACCCCTTGTTCATTCAGCTTGCGCAATTCACCCAAGCTAAATACCTGAAAGCCGCCCGAATCAGTCAGTATTGGTCCCGGCCATTGCATAAATTCGTGCAACCCACCAAATTTGGCAATACGCTCATCGCCAGGGCGTAACATTAAATGAAAGGTATTGCCCAACAGCATTTGCGTGCCCACTGCTTTAATATCGCGCGGCGTTAGGGCTTTGACAGAACCATAGGTGCCACAGGGCATAAACACCGGAGTCTGGACCGTGCCATGAGGCAACTGCAACTCAGCCCGCCGTGCGGCGCCATCCTGGTGAGTGATATCAAACATTTTGCTTCGTTGCTCCCTCATCGACGTTGGGTATGTGAGCGTGTTTTCCAGTGAGCCACATGGCATCGCCATAACTGAAAAAACGATAGCCACACTTAACCGCCTCTCGATAGGCGGTCATGACGCTTTGATACCCAGAAAAAGCACACACCAACATCAACAGAGTTGAACTGGGCAAATGGAAATTGGTCACTAAAGCGTCGACAATTTGAAATTGAAATCCCGGCTTGATAAACAGCTGAGTTTCAGAAGATCCTGCTGCCACCTGCGCGTTGCTGCTTTGAGCGGCGCTCTCGAGCGTTCGAACCACCGTCGTCCCAATGGCAATCACCCGCCGCCCTTCAGCCTTTGCGGCGTTTATCTGCACCGCAGCAGCATCAGTAATTCGATAGACCTCGCGGTGCATTTTATGGTTTTGCAACTCTCCTCGAATCGGCTGAAAGGTGCCCGCACCCACATGCAGGGTAATTTGTGCCAACTCAACACCAGCAGCCTGCAACTGCGCAAGCAGCTCTGCAGAGAAATGAAGCCCTGCAGTGGGCGCCGCCACAGCGCCAGGCACCTCTCCATAAACTGTTTGATAGCGCTGTAAATCCTCACCTTCATCATGACGCTCGATATATGGCGGCAAAGGTACATGGCCCTGTTCTTCCATAAGCGCAAGCCAGGGCTGCTCGCTGTGAAGCTGATAAAACTGACCCCGCCGCCCTTTTGAGGTAATCATGACGCGCCCGACTCGCAAAATGCGACCGTCGCGCAACGGCTTACTGACCCGCACCTGGCAAAGCGCTTCATGCTCATTAAGCAGACGCTCAAATAAAATTTCCGCCCGGCCGCCGCTGTCCTTAGTTGCGAACAACCGTGCGTTAACCACCTTTGTGTTGTTTAAAACCAACAGATCACCGGGCCTAAATTTCCGCACGATATCTGCAAATGCACCGTGCTCAGACGGCCCATCAGTCACGGTTAAAAGGCGAGAAGCGGTGCGTTCCGGCGTTGGATACTGAGCGATTTGCGCTGGTGGCAAATCGTAATGAAAATCCTCGAGCTGCATTGGCTTGACGGACCAAATCAAAAAGGATCTCTAGTTTAGCGATTCAAAACCCCTACGTCATAAAATCTTCTCGAAATGAGCATACCCTTGCTTGTATCTGCGCAGCGGCTTGGGCAGAATAATCTCCCCCAGTGCCTGGGTGGCGAAATTGGTAGACGCGCCGGATTCAAAATCCGGTTCCTTTACGGGAGTGACGGTTCGAGTCCGTCTCCAGGTACCACTTAACGCCCTGATTAACATACAAATATCCTTTAATTTACTGAAAATATCTGTAAGCAAGTCGCTTGACCGTGGTGCAGGAGTGCCGCGCAGTAGTCAATGTGATCGTCGAATCGGTTGTTACCGGTAAAACGTTTTCAGCGCAGATCGTTGTTGTCGAACAGCCTTTTCGCGTCAATGTTCAAATATGCAATTGTGTGGTGTTCGAAAGTTGGGATGCATCGGACACTGGTCAACGGGCCTGAACTGAATTTGCTGGCCGTGCTTGCAATTCGCTGCGAGCTCAGCATCGAAGCGGGTAGCTTGAGGCAGGTTCGAGAGTTGTTTACTCTTGCACTGAGTGAGTTAAGAGTCGTCACATGAGTCAACCTTCCAATCTGTTTGCCCAGATGAGACAACGTAATGTGTTTCGGATCGGAACCATGTACATCGTTGGAGCCTGGCTACTGCTGCAGTTCGGTGAAGTCATGATAGAAATCATGGAACTGCCAATGTGGATTGGTCGTGCGCTGGTCGTGTTACTGGCACTCGGTTTTCCCTTCGTTTTGATTCTCGCCTGGGTCTTCGATCATGCAACACAGGAGGCCAACACCGATCACAACGACCCCTCTGGAACTGACCTACGGATCAAGGCGTCACGCAGAATTGATACCGCAATTATTGTGGTTCTTGCACTCGCGCTTGGCACAACTTTTCTATTTTACGACCGCGCCGATCGCGAGCCCGTATCAGGCCCACTGACGACCGAATTAAGTACATTGCAGAGCGAAGCTTTGTCATCGCCAAACTCGGCTCAAATATCTCCCCCAAAAGAGTCTGATTATCTGTTGATCGGCAACTTGGTAGACTTCACCGGCGCCACCGGCAAGGGCAGCCAAGCCTGGGGGCAAGCCATCATTGATGCATCAAACTGGATCAACGAGCATGGTGGCGTTGCGGGAAAGTTATTTGACTTGGATACCATTGAAACGTCCTACCTCGTTAGGCGTGCTCTGCCCGCCTATGAAAAATGGTTAACCCAGGATGTGGTCGCCATCCAAGGCTACGGCACGAACATCGGCATGGCTCTCAAGGATAAAGTGGCACAGAACCAAATCCCATATTTCTCATCAGCTTACGCCGCTTCTTTCTCAGCGCCCGAAGGAAATCCGGGAATAGCGGCACCCGCCCCGTACAACTTCTTTTACGGACCAACTTACTCAGACGGCTGCCGCGGATTGGTTGAGTGGGCAAAAAAAGACTGGCAAAGACAGGGCCGTTCAGACAAGCCGACGTATGTGCATATGGGAGACAGTCACCCGTACCCCAACTCGCCCAAAGCCGCGTGCGAATCCTATGCGCAAGAGCTCGGCTTCGACGTCGCCGCTCCCATTATTTTTTCGTTGATTCCAGACGATTTCACGCCGCAATGCCGACGGCTAAAAGAGCTGGATATTGAGTATGCGTTTCTCGCGAATCTAGACAAGTCCGTCGCTTCAATCCTAACTCAATGCGCCCAGTTATCCGTATCAACCCAATTCATGGCCAATATCTGGGGATTCGACGAAAATGTTATGCGAGAAGCCGGCCAGGCGGCCCACGATGTTGTTTGGGTCATGGGCGCGACCCATTGGAATTCAAGCGCTCCCGGCATGTATACCGTACGACAGATTTCGGGCATGTCCGACCCCGAACAATCCAAATATCGCTCGGTGCACTACATACGAGGCGTGTGCTCCATGTTCTTCCTCAAAGAGGCGATTGAAGTGGCCGCTCAGCAAGGACCCATAACCGGCACCGCCATTAAATCCGCAATGTACCAAAAGTCTGATTGGGTGCCTGCGGGGCTCGAAGGTGTGTGCCGGCCTGCAACGTGGTCCGCCAGTGATCATCGGGGTGTTACCGAGGTTTTGGTTTACCGTGCGAGCGTACGGGGTGAAACTCGCGATCAGACGGTGGATGAACTGTTTGCTTCGGGACAGATTTCCATGGCGCACGCATTCACCGCCAACATCCCCAGGCGCCCCGAATGGCTTGGCTACTGATAACGCCGCACCACGTTCCGGGGATAGCCACTCGAGCACCCACTGGGCTCGTTCTTGATCTTCCACTAGGCGCAGCCGACTGTATATCTTAACCGACGGTTCGCCCAGGCCGCGCCTACTTTCGCGGATGCGGAATATTCGCCTACCGCTAGCCCGCATGGACGACTCAAAGAGAGTCGACCCTATAGTCTATTCCGCGGTGTACAGTAGCTCACATTGTTCGTAATTATCCGACAAAACGTCATCGACCAAGGCTGAGGCTTCGCCCCAAACGCTCATCCAGGGAGCGTTCGCATAGCCTTCATCTAAAATTCGGCCAGCTGCGGCAGTCGACGGACTTACGGCTCTCAAGTGAATTGCTTCAAAGGCTTGAACATAACGTTGTATTGCACCTGCCTGATCGCCATTAACTCTGGGGTTGCTTTCTCCGCATCGTACTTGTCCGTTGCAGCCATGGCTTCTTCAATCGAAGCGAAGCCGTTATATACAAACATTTGGCCAGGATAATCATGGCCGGTTTTGGTGACGCAAGCGCCCGCTACGGAAGATCCTATCGCCTGAAAAGGTGCTGGGTTTTTCTTCAGCATGGCAACGTAGGCATCAGGATCTTTTGCTTGCACCATCAAAGCAACAAACGCGCCATCGCCAACCGGTACATTGGCATGGTCATCTGACAATGCCGGCTGCGCCAGCAAGAAGGTTAGGAAAAAGATAATGACGCTCATAAAGGACTCCGAGCGTAGATTGTTTCCTAAAACCTAACCTAACATAAGCTGTAAGGCTACAGCACCCTAGATGTGGGATTCAGAAAAAATTTAGACGGATCAGAGCCCCAACAAATCGCTCAAGACGACTGGGCGGGTAAAAATACATAGGGTACCCCGGCCTTACCGAACCTCGGAGCTTCTGCTCTTGTGCGCCGGGTCAAACCATATCTGACCTCTATTTTGATTAATCCCAGTGCATTCACTATTGGCCGCGGCGATCTTATAAAACTCATGTTTATTGATTTTGAACCACGCCGAGATAAAGGGGACGATTTACATTATCAATATTGATAATGTTGAACGTTATACACAGACCGTTCATAGACGCACGGCACAAAGAAACTTCGGGCCGCGCGAGTGGTCGGCCGCTTTTCCTGTCGGTTATGAGTGGCTTCGCGTGACTCGTTTAGTTTGTTAATGTTATTGCTTACAACTGGTGACGAAACCCATCATGAAAACCGTGCTTATCTTTGAACCTAAAGTCACGGGCCATTATTTAAAATACGTGGCAGCGTTGATTCCTGCATGCCTAAAACAGGGAATTCGTGTCACATTAGCGCTCAATTCAAGCGCAAAAGATGCAGCCTCCTTTGAAGAAACGCTGAGTGAGTTTCAATCTGATGTTGAGATCTTCTTTGTGTTGCCAGTCGCCCGCTACAACAATGATTTACTCAATGCTTGTGTGTGGAGTAGGTCACTACTGGCGCTGCTCAAAAGTCACAGGTTCGACGCAGTTTTCGTGCCCGGCGGAGATAATCTTCTGCCCGCCTCTTTGTTGTTGGGCAACGCAGGGATAAGGCGAGCACTCAGCGGTGCGCGTCTCCTTTATGGGCACGCACTGTTTAATCTTCACTTTGGTAATACAAGCTTTAGAAGTAAGCTCATAAGTAAGATTCGCTTATTCGCCTTGCGTTGGGGCGTGAGCGACAAACTGCTTGTCAATGATCCCTTTGCTTTGGATTGGCTCGCGAACAACCACCCCCAACTGGTTGGAAAATTTCGTGCCTTTTCTGATCCATTAACAGGCGCAGATCTCATAGCCAAACCGTCCGCACGAAGGGCGCTAGACTTACCAGCTGAAGGCCGGATTGTGGGCTTGCTGGGAGCATTAGACACTAATCCAAAAAAAGGGGTGTTCGAATTCGTAAACGCATTGTTACGGCTCAAAGATGATAAGCGTCTGCTGGTGCTTGTGGCAGGTCGGCTCTCACCTGAGACGATTGACCTTTTCTCACCATTGAAATCACTGTTCGGCAGCCGATTGCTTTTTATTAACCGCTGGTTATCAGAAAAAGAACTCCACCTCGCAACGTCAGCCTGTGACGTCGTATGCACGCCTAATACCGGAAACCTGGGTGTTAGCGGCATCGTAATGCTGGCACTTCAGGCGAATCGCAACGTTGTCGGTTCCAACCTCGGTTGGCAGGGGAAAGTCATTCCTGCGTTTGAACTCGGTAGGGTTGTCGATATTAAGAATCCGCAGTTATTCGCGAATGCCATAGCGACAGTTGGCGCTGAAAATGACACTCCTAGCGCGGCTAGAGAGTCTCTATTAGCCTATGCCTCGACCTTAAATGTGGGAAACACTTGGCTTGATGCCGCTGGCTGCTTCGAGCCAACCGAAATGATTACCTGGCACTCAGTAGCCGAAACTTTAATATAGTTTGGCTACGTAGGATCTAAGCGAAAGCCATTAGATGCCGACGAGCGCACTTTCCCGCTCATCCGCTATTCATGGCGTGAACTCGAACAAAATCGGATTAAGAGGTGAATTAATCAGCGCTCCAGGCTTGATACCTGGGCACCATGTGCGCGCATCATATTGCCTAAACGGTGTCGTAAGCCCAGTCAATGTTGCGGCTTTGTCTATGTAGATAATCGTAAAGGCCTCACGATCATGGTTAGTTTCATTAGGGCCAGCATGATGATAGGTCCAACCAGAGTGAAAACTAACATCACCCAACGCAAACGCAGTTGATTCATACGGGTAATCGGCCATCGCCGCTTTCAACTGAGACTCACTTTCGTCACTAATTGACAGACCTCGTCCAAGTGCGTAGCTGGCTGAACCTCTGGCAAAACTCAGCGGACCCTGCTCAAGGGCAATATCTTGTAGCGGAATCCACGCGGTGATGGTGTTATCAGTGTCAACGGGCCAATAAAACTGATCACAATGCCAAGGGGTTGCGCCTCCACCTGCTTCCTTAATCAAGGCCTGATCGTGATACATCCGCACGCCTTCACATCCCATTAGAACCGTCGCCATCTCTGCAAGACGCGCAGAGCAAGCCACCTGCGCAATGCGTTGGTTTATCTGCCACAGGTTGGTCACTTGCGTGAATGCGCGCTGATAGGTGTTGCGTTGAGCCAAAGGCAGCGCTGGGGCGGCATGTTGTCTGACGGCGCGACGGATTTCACCCCTCACCTGCATCAAAGCCTCGGATGGGAGAGCCCCGCGTATAGTCACACACCCATCCTGCCCATAAGCGTCGACGGCTGCTTGCTCAACGGTATGTGTTGTTTCCCAAATTCGATCCATGCGGCGAGCTTACCATAAGCATATGCCTCTCAAGACACTACCCAAAAGGGGCATCTTTTGGCGGCTCTGAGCCCCGGGGATTAGTTTCATCTCTCACCAAAGTTGCCAGCGAGGGGTTTTCCGAATTAGATCAAAAGACCTAAGCCGACAAGCTGTCGTAAAGTGCTGCGCGATCTTTCTCAAAGCGCCGTCCAGCCAGATAAAACAGTGGAATTGCTATCGCCGAGATCACAGAAAATACAACCAAAGTGACGGTATAAGGCTCGGCAACGTTATTGGCCGCCATCCAGTCAATGGCAAAACCGGCCCCGGTAACTCCGATGCCCAAACCCACGAAGTTCAGCGACAAGATATAAAAAGCAACCAGCGTGCCACGAATCTGCGGGGGCACCAATTCTTGCACTGTGGAGAAAGTTGGCCCATAAAAGCAGCCAAGCTGAAAGTATCCTAGAAAAATACCAACCATGAAAAATAGCGAAGCTGGGTCGACAAATCTGTAAGCAATCGTCAGCGGAGTCAATACCAACATAATCCAGAACAAAAACATCGGGCGGCCCATGCCGGTTCTGCGCAAAAAAGCATCACCGCCAACACCACCAAACAGATTCCCTAAAATACCACCCGCAAATGCTAACCACCCTGTTAACTCAGCCACTTCCGAGCGATCAAAGCCTCGTTCCTGCACAAACCATAGCTGTTCAAAACTCGCCGCGCCAAGGATAAAATGAAAAGCAACTCCCCCACCGATGGTCATCGCCAGCGCCGGAGAGTTACGCAGCGCTGAAAGCAACACCTGCAAAATTTCTTTGACGCTGAGCTGTTCAACTGGCTCTACCGCCTCCACAATATGTCTTCGAGGGGTTTCTTTGATGAAATACATAATCACGGCAAGCACTACACCAAGTCCACCAAGGGCATAAAAACAACCTCGCCAACCAAGCACAGGTTCTAGGTAGGCAACCACAAAAAGACTCGCAGCAACCCCCACAGGCACCCCCATGTAATAAACGCCCGAGGCAAAGCCAAGACGACTGGACGGAAAACGATCAGCCAGCAACGACATGGACGTTGGCGTCATGATGGATTCGCCAACGCCAATAAACAGGCGCGGAATAGCAAGGCTAACAAAACCTTTTGCCAAGCCCGATAACGCCGTGAGTACACTCCACAGCGCTAAACCAGCAGCAATCAATTTGGTCCGGTTAACGCGATCTGCAAGTACCCCCATGAAAAGACCGGCAACGGAATAAAATATAATGAAGATTAGGCCAGTAAGCAGACCAAATTGCGTATTAGTCAGGCCTAGATCGGGAACGATCCAATTTGCAAAGCTGGCCAACAACTGTCGATCCACAAAGTTCATCACGTTGAGCAACGTTAAGAACATCAAAAAACTATAGTCGCGCGCAGTAGCGCCATTTTTCTCTTCAATCACACCCATCCCCTCAGACGGACCGTCAGTCACCAAAGACTATGTTAGATCTCGTTTTAGTGCCAGCGCTGGTTAAGCAGGGGTTTTGCATGGCGTGCCACACCGGCGATGGTCGACGACCACATGACTTAGACGCATCGAGTTCCCAGTTCTTCTGGCACTAAAGATCCGTTTAGCGGGGACTCGCTATGACTCAAAATCAATAAAATATCGCGCACAGCCCGGGAACGAGCACAGCCCTAAAAAACACAGGGCAAGAAATACAGCCGCCTAGCTATTGCTGCGCTGCAAATTCGGACCATGAAACAGACTCATTTTTATCCGCATCGACCTTTGAAAACGCCCGCGCATATGCGCCACGCTTTTGTATCTTTGCCGCTTTGCCGAATTGTGCTTGAGCATTGGCATCAACGAAGCTCTTAAATTCAGCTGCATCCAGTCCGCCGCTGGCATCTGCATCAGCGGTTGCAAAATTTGCCCTTGGCACTGCAAGGCCGTCTTTGTCATAACCCGATGCAGCGATTGCCAACGCACTCATGCTAAAGCAAACGATCAGGGGCATTTTAGAAATTGATTTAACCCTCATTAGCAACCAAGACAATTGAGTTGCCGGCCAGTCTGGCACGTTCGCAGCTAAAGAAAAAGGTAGCCCCGTGCTTCGTGTCAGTGGCCTTGGGGAGACACTCTAGGTAATTACCCAACGCCGCAAAGCTTTCGAGCCCTGCTTAGGGCATTGAAAAATAACTTACCCCACAGGAATATTAGCGATCATCATTATTCAGCGCCCTTGCAAGCGCAGCTTGATCCCCTACGCCGCCCAACCCACTGTTTTTTGTATCAACACCTAATGCAAACTGTGGCGGCATAATTTCTGCACTTTCACCTGGGGCGCCAGGTGGCGTGTAATACCCCAACGCATATTGCCCCATGGCATACCCTGCGAGCTCTTGCAGGGCTGGGCTGAGGTCCTTTGCCAACTCCGGCGGACAACTTAAGTATTGATTTTCCTCCTGGCGCAGCCAACCGAGTGCATAGGTGATGTTTACCCCGATGCGATCACCGTCACTAGCATTACTGCCTCCACCGTGGAAGACCGAGCCCGTATAGATCAGCACCGATCCCGCTTTCATCTGCGCCTGCGTAATTTGATCCGGCTCAATCTTTTTATCGTCCGGCCAAGAGGTGCTGCCCGGCACAACCTGAGTCGCCCCATTTTCAGCGGTGAAGTCTGTCAGAGCCCAAATTGTGTTGAATTGGGGTTCAATGTGCGCCAAGTGGCGGCCCCATGCCCAGCGGTCGCGGTGAATGGGCTGCGCTTTTTCGCCGGGGCGTATGCGAATAATCTGAGTTAAGTGCAATTGTACGCGCTCACAAAAGGGCGACAGATAGGCTCTACAGGCATCAAGAATCCCAGCGTGCTCTATTAAATCTCGACATTTAGGAGACCTTGTCATCAGACCGCCTGTGCGCGTTGTTTTATAGCCCGAAAAACCGTCCTGCCCATTACTCGTATGGTTCATATAAGGGTCGGTTTCTTTTCGCAAAGCCTCAACAAACTCAGGACTGATTAGATCATCAACAATGACAGCTCCGGCTTTTTTCAGAGCCGCCAAAACTGTTTCTGTGTCGGCATTTGGGGGTAAATGTTGAATTTGCGGCACTGTTTATTCTCCCTTTATCAAATCAGCATTAATGGCACGTTGAACTTGTTTTTTTCAGCAGTTCAGACAATCGAGCTGCCTATAACCATTTACACGTTAGCCCCGCGCAGGGAAAGTCTTAGCAGACCCTCGCATCTAACACTATATCCACTTGACGCTGGTGTCGACCCTGATCAATCGTGTTGCCAACGTCGCGAAAAAAAACCACCATTAACCCCCAAATCATAATGGCAAACGACATTTTTTATCTGTACATACACATGCAGATGAGCGTTCGAGACACGATAAAGCGGGTCATTTACTCGCTTGGCACAGCGTGCGGCTGGACGATAACAGGGCGATTAAAACGCAGGCCGCAGTTGCGGATCTTTAACCCTTTAACCCTTTAACCCTTTAACCCTTTAACCCTTTAACCCTTTAACCCTTTAACCCTTTAAACGAAGCGAGGATCAAACCGTGACTATTTTATACCCCTTATTTGGAATGATTGCCTTGAGCTGCCTGGTGCTGATTTTATTATACGCATCAAGATTCTATCTCATTGCTAAAGTCGTCAAATCTGGAGGTGAACTTCACCGCGCCAAACACTCAGATGAAAGCCGGCCTTCGCTGCCGGGCTTCTTCAGAAACGTGACCGATAACTACAATCACATTTTCGAGCAGCCCACCCTTTTTTACGCTGCCGTCGTGTACATCTATTTGATGAACCACGCAGACCCGACACACGTCGCGCTCGCGTGGGGCTACGTAGCCGCCAGAGCCATTCACAGCATGGTTCAGATCACCATCAATCACGTTCCCACGCGGATTGTGTTTTTTGTTGTGTCCGGCTTTTGCTTGGCATCAATGATCATAAGAGAAGCCTTGGCGTTTGTATAAACACTCGCGCAAGACTTCGTTGGCGGGACGCCGCGCTATTGGATGGGGTAAGCGATAAAACTCAAGGTGCCTTCAACCAAATCGACTTTACCTTGCGCGTAGATCATGTCGCCGTTCGAAAATTCATCCAGCGTATACATGACCACCATTTTACCCTCACGCTTCCAAATGCCTTGCAGCGTCGCTGCAACCAATACACCATCGTTGTTGATGGAGCGGAGATTGCCCGAAAAGTTGCCCTTCATGCGATCCGGCGAATTCGAGGTAAACGCATAATTCAGGTAAACCTTGCCGTAACCCTCTCCAACTACCCCTTGCGCAGTCATATAACTACTATTGGAATCGCTGCGCCAACTGGTCATCTCAAACTCGGCAGGGAAGGATTCACCGGTCGGTTCAAATGCGCTAGCGGTCGGACTGACGACCGTCATCAACACGGCAAGAGCCGTCGATATAATATATTTCAAAATTAGCACGCTTTTTCCTTATGTAGATATCAAAAATTTTTGTCCATGGCTTCGCCAACGACGTATAGAGGCGCCGCGCCCATCAACCCCTCCTAGATTGCAAAATTCGCGCCAATATTAGTGACGCCCCCGTACCCAAGCCCTGCCAAGACCGTTTAAATTTGCCCCAATTCAGTACTTTGGTGGAAAAGAGACCCTTTTTAGGGCATTTGCGCATCGACAAAAGGCGAGGAGCGAATCATTTAGAGGCGCAGCTGAATTGCCGTTTTCGAATATTTAGCGTCGCGCCCTCGTCAACAAGCGCCTAGGCAGCTGCCCAGTCCTGTAAGGATCCGGGCAGCGCTAAGATTACGTCCAACTGCTGCGCGGCGCTTAAAAAGTGACCCGAACGCCAACCTCTAGCGTACGGCCCGGAGAGGGCGCGAAGTCTTTAATAAATGACGTATGCTGACGCTGTTCGTCGTCAGTAAGGTTTTTTCCCTGCACGAAAAGCCCCATGCTCCCACTACTGGTAGATCTTTCAATACCGACAAACAACCTCAGATCATTATAGGCATCCGTCTTGAGTTCATAATCGGCAACTTTATCCTGCGCACTGACTCTCATGTAATCAAGATTGGCATCAATTTGACCGAAGCGGACCGATACTCCAGCGCCATAGCGCAACGGTGGAATTCTCGGCAGGCGCTCGTCACCGCGTTCTGCACTGACATAGTCGAGCATGCCGCGCAAGGTTACGTTGCCGCTCTCCCACTGCGCTAAGCGGACGCTGGCTTCAAGGTCAATACCCACAAAATCCGCATCATTTTGACGAAACTGGAACACGGGAAGCTCATCCTCTTCCTCCCCGGTCGCCTGCTGATATATAAATTTGCTGAAGTGGTTATAGTAAACCGTAGCAGCTCCCTCCCAATCTCCGCGATCAAAGCTGAGCGTCGCAGCCAGGCCAGTGGCCGTTTCAGTATCCAGAGTTGAATCACCGATTTCGAAGGCATTCGTGGCCAAATGAGGACCATTGGAATAAAGCTCTTCGCTGACAGGGGCTCTGCTGGCCTGATCTGCCACCAAGCCCAACTTCCAGTTGTCACCCAATGGAACGACAGCACCCACTGATACGGCATAAGTTGTAAAACTGTCTTTTGAGGCATTGCTCGGGTCGTGCTCCAGCCGGCCAATGCGCGCACCTACCTCCAAATCAAAACGCTCAAACGGTCGCTCCGCAATCCAAAACAGGCCCGTTTCAACCGTTTCCACGGGAGGTACAAACGCTTCTGCACCGGTGGCAGAGAAGTCTCGGTCCGTATGCTGCACACCAAATGCGCCTTTCCATAGTTCAGTGCTATAAGTCAACTCGCCACGTAATTCCCAGGCTTCGTTTGTAAATTCTGTGGCAACCTCTCCATTGGGTTCAATTTCAACATGCTCGTAATCGTTAATTCCGAGCCGGATATTGAGGCTATCAAACGCGCCGAAGGGGTCCTTAACACCTAGCTCCAAATCGATGCGAGTCTGCTCCAGGTCAAGTACGGGATTACCCTCTTCCTCTTCCCCCTCGTGTTCCCCTTCGTGTTCTTCCTCGTGATCACCTTCACCATGGTCTTCTTCATGGTGATGGCCGTGACCGCCGGGAAGCCCATAGTTTGCTTGCGTTTGGCTGACTGCGACCCCAAGAAAGCCCCAATCCGCAACATAGGAAACACCACCAGCATAGGTTTCAAAATCGAAGGCGCTGCCGGGCAATTCGCCGCGAACTTCGCCTTCATCATGCGCTTCACCTTCATGTTCGTCGTGTTCGTCGTGGTCGTCATGTTCTTCCTCCGCAGCTTCCAGCGCACGGAGCCTCGATGATTCTGCAAACCCAGGAATTTCATAATCCTCAGCATCTTTCCAATTTGCATCGACATGCCATGCCCAACGCTCACCCAACCGTCCATCCGCTTTAATGGTTGTATTGAGACCCTCCGAATTATTGTCATAGCGGGATTCTATGCCGCCCGATAGCGCCGCATCAGGCAAAACATGAGGTATGCGGCCGGTATGAACATCTACAACACCTCCAATAGCGCCACTGCCATAGAGCAATGCGCTTGGGCCTTTCAACACCTCAATCCTATCCGCGACGAAGGGCTCAACAGTGACTGCATGATCACTGCTGGTAACGGAGACATCCAGTGTGTCGATCCTATCTTCCATGATGCGCACCCTCGGCCCACCCAAACCATGAATGACCGGGCGACTGACGGCCGCGCCGTATTGAGCAGAATTTATACCTGGCTCCGTGCTGAGTGTTGCGCCTAGACTCGTTGCAAGTTTTCGTTCGAGTTCTGCTCCTCCCAGCACTATGCCGGCCTGAGACAAGCCCTCTCCAGAAAGTGGGTGGGCGGTAACAATGACTTCCTGGATACCTTCTGCTTCATTTTTTTGCGCGATCGCCGCACCGACAGGCGCTGTCAAACAAACGCACAGCGCGAGCCGCAAGTGACTTACTTTCATTTTGATTCCTGATCAATTGAGTTTGCCGTTCTAAAACGGCACTTTTATCGGTTACTTGATTAATTGATCAGACAATTGGTGGCGCACGGGAATCGTAAGCATTGTGGCGTTTAACTTCTTCGGCAACCGCAATGCGCTCGCCAGTGGCACAGGACGCAGCCGCAGCCAATGATAGACGCGCGCCAGGAGAACCAGCGCTGGCTTTGTCCATCTGTACACATATGGAACACGAATCTGCGGGCGAATCCTGAAGATGAAGATGCTGTTGCGCAATGGTTTGGCCACAGAGCACCGACATAGATAACAACAATGCGCCAATCCGCGCATATCGCAGGGGCCATCCCCCCATCACAGGGTTTATGTGCGGTGTGTTTTCCATCGCCGCAAATGATTTAGTATTTTGATCCAATTGTCCAGAATTTCAATCAAGCGCCTTCTACCAACAGCCACATTCGCGCAGAACCATGCTTTTCGCCCAACTACCCCGCCCAAATCGATCCAAGCCGCAGCATGGTCAGTCAGGCAAGTCACCCATGCAATTGGCGGAAAAAGAGGCTAAGCAGGATCATCTGTCCGCTGACATTTTGCGAAGCCCTTTAAACGTCTTCATCCCAATTGGAATCAAACGTAAAAGATTAAACTGGGCATGACGGCGGTCAATACTCAACACATCCTGCTGCAGTTGATATTGCCGTTCACGAATCAATGCGGCCTGAACTTCATCCGTTGGGTCCACCGCCGCTAGTTGATCCGCTTGCGCAATGAGATCATCTACTAACGCCATGTCCTTAAGAAAACTGGGATTCTCCAACCATATATGCGAAAAACCCTGCTTAAATAGTTGAGTATAAAACGCCGATCGTTGGTCTATCGACCCGGCGAAACTCGGCGCACAGTTACGCAGGCCGGAATGCCGCTCGGCCGGCGTGCACGCTACCCCTTCAAACCTATCAGCCAAGGCATCCGCTCGAATATTTCTAATATTAGCGATCAATTCTCCAGCCAATGTTCCGCCTCGATGTTCAACAGGCACAAACGGAGGTGCTGATTTTGCTGAAGTAACAATCTCTGGCGAGGAAAAGAGCGCCGCATTATCGACAACACCATCAGTAGGGGACGACTGCTTTAGCGCATCCGGCAGGGGTCGCGTGGTCTTACTTGAAGCCTTATCTTGGGGCTCTGTTGGTGCGGCTGATGTTTCAACTTTCTGTGGCATGAGCGTCAAGTCAAGAAGAGCTGCAACCGAACTCGACGGCTGCGCGAGCGGCAAGCGGGAGGCCTCACGCCACAGCAACAGTAAAACAGCGTGCAGCACAAGGCTCGCTGCAAAAGCAAAAAAGGTAGCTCTATTTATCAATAGAAATCAACCGTTTATACAATTTTGACCCCCGTTGCATTGCAAGTCGTCCTCGAACCTTTCTCCTGAAGCATCGAACAACAACGCCAAATATTCAAGCAAATCGCCTCGGCAATGCCTCGCTTTGCGTAAAAATTTTAACGCTCTAGTCGTACACGGAAACACCGGATCAATGGTTTTCGTTGATCGCCCGGGCTGTGCAAATCTGTCATGAGGGGTTTGGACGCCGAGGCTGCACCATTGTCTTGAGAAAACGCCGGATGGTAGCGACAGATCCGGATTGACTCTAGTATGTGCTTTTAATTTTGGAGCGTGAAAATGATCAAAACTGCGATTCTGGTGTTGTCGATGACTATCGCTTTCACCTCAGCAGGGCCTGCAGGCGCTTTTTTCAAGGTCCCAGACACTCTGTTTTCTGAAAGTTTAGAAGGCGCAACTCAATATCCCACCGAGTCGCTGAATCTAAAGTTCAACTACAAAGAAAACACTCTTGTACTCGGCGCTTATACCGGAACGTGGAAGAATCGGAAATCCAGCAAAGGCGGAGGCCTGTTCCGTAAAAGAGATCATAAAACTTCAACGGATATCCTTTTGGAAAGCTCAGAACATGGCCGCTGGGAGATGCTCTGCTCTGGATCACTCAAAGGTTTTGGTTTGACGTTTGAGAAAGACGACAACATCGATTACCGGTGCGCCATGAGTCAGGGGGAAGCGCAAATCCTGATGACGGTTTCCAGCTATAAAAAACCCAAATTTGCATTAGGCCAGACCAAACAAGAGCGCGCCATAGTCGTCACCCTCGCCGACGGCACAGAACTGTCAGGCCAATCAATACACCAACTGGTGGGTACCAAAACACTCACTAAACCTCCGGCCGGCTATGAGATACGCCACGACGATGAGGTGATAGGCGGCTTAGGCAGAATCGCCAAAAAGCAAGTCATTCTGGTCGCAGAAGACGCAGACGTTTACCAAAACACCGTATTTATGATCGGCCTTGGTTTGTACTTTTTTGAAAAGAACAATCTAGAAAAAGCCAGAGAGATGGATTTTTAAGAGATGGTGCAAACGCCAAAGAGCCTGGAATTTGAGTTGGTTCGCGGCATGTATCACGCGAAGCCCATTCACCCAACCAATTTAATCGCTCATAGGAACATCTCTTATGTCTGAACCTTTATTACTCACGCGCGAAGGCGCCGTTGCAATTGTCGCGATTAACGATGCACCCTATAACCGGATGTCTCTCGACTTCATGGACCAGCTCGAAAATCTGGTTGAGAACATCGCTGGAGATGACACTATTCGCGCAGTTGTCTTAACCAGCGAAGGTCTTGATCATTTCTCCGTTGGCATGAACTTGAAGCAACTACCCGAGGGCATCAAACAAAAAGGCAGTGCAGAGGCTGTCTTTGATCAGCGCCTTAACGTCATTTCAAAAATTGAGAATATGGGTAAGCCGTGGGTAGCAACCCTCTTTGGTTACTGCCTTGGGGGTGGTCTCGAACTGCCCCTGGGCTGCCACTTCAGATTAGCAGCCGAAGAAGATGCTCAAATTGGGTTACCCGAAATGGACTTGGGGTCTGTTCCTGCCTGGGGCGGCAGTGCCCGCCTATCTAGATGTGTTGGCAGCCACCACGCACTTGATATGATTTTACGTGCCAAAAAGATATCCGGACCAGAAGCACACCGTATTGGCCTCGTGCACGAAGTATGGCCATTGAACGAACTCAAGGCGCGCGCTGTTGCGCTAGCCCACGACCTCGCGGCGCAACCTGCACTTGCTGTGCGGTCCATGTTGAACGTAATAGTTGGTTCGGAGGAAAAGTCGCTAGCTACATTGCTCACTCAAGAGCGCCAAGCGGTAACCGCTAATCGAGGCACGGCAGATTCACACGAAGGCATGATGTCATTTCTAGAAAAGCGCAAACCTATCTTTAATCAACCCTTACCCCATGATAGTCGAGATTAAACGCCAACAATCCTCTGTCTGGGGGTATCACCAACAACGCCGCCCCCTTTTCAAAACGGCAGCAACCAAGATGTCGCCAAACTCATAGGGCGACACCAGCGACGCGCTTACACTACCCTCTCTTTTCGCAACTGAATTCTGCGCTTTGGGCACTATATCGAGGCGATAGTATTCCCTTCAAAAAAATAGAGTATCATCACACACTAGGTGTTTAAGCAGTGATCCTAGGGGGGGTCCCATGACAGCATATTTACCCGGCCGGCTTGGCAACAGTGAGCAAACACTGGGAACGGACCCGCGCCTCGATCCGCGCTTAAGAGCGGCGTTAGAAAAATTAGGCATGCTGGACGTGTATACCGCCGACATGCCTGTACAAGCGAGCTACGAGGAATGCCTGGCCTTCTGCACGGCCTTTGAAACGGCCGACACACTGGGTCATCCAGCAGAGCAGGCGGCCATGCCGGCATTCGACGATGTTGAATCTACAACACAAGTAATCACGGGCGGTGATGGAAACGCCCTCACATTATTTATCGACCGCCCCAAAGCATACAACGGCATGCTCCCTGCGATTGTCCACACACACGGCGGCGGCATGGCGATTATGACCGCAGCCGACCCGGCTTTTGTTCGCTGGCGTAAAAGTTTGGCCAGTGCGGGCTTACTCGTTGTGGGCGTTGAATTTCGCAACGCTGGCGGCAAACTCGGCAACCATCCGTTCCCTGCCGGCCTTGACGACTGTGCCGCGGCCACACGATGGGTTCATGCAAATCGTGAAAAACTTGGCGTCTCTGCGATTGTGATTTCCGGCGAATCTGGCGGCGGCAACCTGGCCATCGCCACCACGTTAAAAGCCAAAAAAGAGCAATGGTTGGAACACATCGATGGCGTATTTGCGTGTTGTCCATATATTTCAGGCACGTATACCCAACCCCCTGAAGATCTGGTTTCTCAGTTTGAAAATGCCGACTACATGCTCGGAGCGGCTACCATGGGTGCATTGGTAAAAGCCTACGATCCAACAGGCGCTAACGCCAGCAACCCATTGGCGTGGCCAATGTGGGCGAATATAACCGATTTAAAGGGGCTGCCGCCGCATATAATCTCTGTTAACGAATTGGACCCGTTGCGTGACGAAGGATTGGTTTATTTTCGCAAGCTCATGGCGGCAGGGGTTTCCGTATCAGCGCGCACCGTACATGGCACACCGCACGCTGGTGATCTTATGTTCCCCGACATTAATCCGGAAGTTTATGCCGACAGCTTGCGGTCTGTCGTGGCCTTTGCCCGGTCACTGGCTAAAGTCAGCGCGTAAGCTTTACATACTTTCACCAACAGCAAACAAGCCACAGTCCTAAATGATTCGTCAAATCATTCTAGGGCTTGTGATACTGCATTTGCTGGGCGCCGTATTCTTATACTATCCGACACTGCGCCTGGGGCAATGGCTGGCGTTGAATGATGTGCTGGTTCAGACCCTGTCATTGACGTTGCTTTTCAGCCAGTTTTTTGTCCGTGTTGTGCTGCGCCGCGTCCATAATCGAGCGACCAAGGGTCTGCGTATAGTCGCTGACTTTTTCCTCGGTCTTTCTCCAGTGATGCTGGTGTCGGTTGGCGTGTGCGAACTCCTCCTTGTAATCATTGTTATTCCCACATCGGTCATCGGCTGGAGTTTACTCATGCTCTGGTTGATCGCTGGTCTGTGGGGCACAGTCAAAGCCTGGTATCCGGATATTGTTCGCATCAAGCTGGAATCAAACAAACTCAAAAAATCGATCACATTCGTACAAATTTCGGATGTACACATAGGTTCGCGGACGACACAGTTCCTGCATCAGGTGGTTCAAGAAATCAATGCACTGGGGCCCGATTTCCTATGCATCACGGGAGATTTTATTGATCAACGCGATATTAACGCAGCACAGTTACAGCCCTTAACTGCGCTGCGTATGCCCGTGTATTTTTGCACGGGTAATCATGAACATTACGAAGATCTAGAGGCAATCTTGGCGCGACTGACCAATCTTGGGGTCGAGGTATTGCGCGGGCGTTACGTGGACGCTCATGGTCTGCAAATCATCGGCTTTGACGATCATTCAAATCCTGATTTCCTGCGCGATGCACTGCCTGCGTTGAACCTGAATCGTCAGCGCTATGCCTTGCTGCTGTTTCATCGGCCTTTGGGATTAGAACACGCGGCCGCTAACGGTATCGACCTACAAATTTCGGGGCACACCCATAATGGACAAATCGTGCCTTTCAACCTTTTGGTGCGCTCACAATTTAAGTACCTCAAAGGCTTACACAAAAACAATGCAACACACTTGTACGTTAATGAGGGGACCGGTACCTGGGGCCCGGTCATGCGTTTGGGTACGCGAAGTGAAATCACCCACTTCGAAATCACTACGATCTAATCCTTTAAAGGGGGTATTTATCAAAATATCGGCCCTTGCGAGCACCAATTTACCGATAGGCCGAACGTTCTAGAAACTCGCTAAGGTAATAACAAACGAGCCGCTTGAGTCGCAAACAAGACGGGGGCAAACTCACTTTCACTCATAATACTTTGAAACCACGTCTGCATTTCTTCCTGCAACAGCATGTCATCCTGCAAGGCATGATTCAGCGTGTTGATCGCCAGGAAAACCTGAAACGCATTCGAGAAATATCTAGCTTTGCCAGAGGCCGCAAAGGTTAATAACGCACGCCGCAACGCTGATAATTGATTGCCAGAGAAAGCTTGTTGTAGGAGTTCACGTTGCACCACACGAAATTTCGGCTTAAGTGCCTCGCTCATTTGGCTCAACTCACCGCGTTGCATGCTGGCGGCAAAAATAAGCCGGTCTAAACCACCCGAAAACGCTTGAGCGCCATCAACCTCCAATGTGGTCGCCATCAACGCGATCAGACTCAGTGCGGCATCGTTAAGCGGAATAGAGCCAGAGGGTCGCAATGGATCAACAGGCCATGGATCACCCGCCGAAACATCTGTTAGCCGGTGACAACTGTCACAATGATACAGCGCCACATCCGGGAAGGAGCCCGTAACATTTAACCGTTTGTCCGTAATCAACTGAAGTTGGGTCGCCGCTGCTTCTAGAAGACCATGCAACCACAAATCCATATTTCCGTATTCGCCTTTACGGGCTCTGTAGTCAGCGTCAACCGCATAGTGCATCGGTTGATTGATCGAAAACGTCGCTGTTTCAAATAGTAGCTGGGGGTGCCCTCCAGCCATAATATCGTGAGACGCGAATTTCTGCGATGTTCCCAAATGACAGGATAAGCAGAGTTCTGCTCTGTTTTCCGGGCTCGCGCTAGGAAAAAGTCCTGCCTCAAGGTTTTCAGCGTAAGACGCCTTGGGATCTGTATGGGAAGAAATCCAGCCCTCAGCCCCACCATGACACGCTTCACAACCCACACCATCGGACAGCTGAAAGCGCTTTCCTCGCCGTTCGACGGGCACGTTGTCCGCATGGCAATTCAAACAGACTGCGGCACTGGCCGGATCACCGATGCCCATTTTGGTCGCAATCGTGCGCGATTGGTCGGTCAATAGAGTGGCGTATGACGTTGCGTGGGCATCTTGGCCCTGCCAGATCCTGAATTCAGTCAGCCACACCCGATTCACCGCAGAAGGCTCTGCTCTACCATGACAAACGCTACTGGCACAGCTGCTTACGCCCAGATGGGTAGCTGCACCATCCTGAGGCAACACCAAGCCGTCTGCGCCTGACTCCGAAGGAATACGCGCGTCGGGCGCCCAACCTTGTGATTGGGCCATCGCCGCGAGGGCTGTACAACACCCCATCAACAACGTGACCAACCATCGACGATATTTCAATTCTCTACGTACCACGGTGTTCCATCGCTTTTCAGATAAAGTCGTTTCATTTCCTCTTCATTGAGAGGTCGCGAACCAATCCTGCCAAAGACAGCCACTTGCCCGCCAGTCTCATCTACTCCGCGGTCACGCTCCAGCCCACGGCTCAGAGCAAGCGCAGGCGAACGAGTTCGGTAGCTGGCGATAACTTGCGGTTTGGGTTGCGGACTGAACCCGTAAAAATTGGGCTGGGTATCCGGTGCGGTCAACTGCAATACTTTCAAACCGCCCGCCCCATCTGCTACATACCCAAACAAAGAGGCGTTTGTACTGGCAATAACAACATCCTGAACATCGGTTAGACCGTTCGAAATACGCTCATAGATTTGCATTGCCTCCGGATTCTTGATGTCGACAATCACCAGGCCCTCTTCCCCGGCAGCAACGTAGGCGTACGTTCTCGCCAAGTGCATTCTCTTGGCCGAGTCCAGCGCGATCGTATTTTCCGGCACTAGCTTGGGCGAATCGGGACGCGTCACATCAATCACCTTCAATCCATCTTCGTCGGTGACAAACAAATACCGAAATTGCAGCGCAACAGAATGAGCTCCGTTCAATTCTATACGGGCTTCGAGCCGAGGTTTGAGCGGCTCATCCAGATTCAGCACAACCACACCGACATCTGTCACCACATAAGCATAACGCCCGCCAAAGACCATATGCTTGGCGCCATTTAAAATACCGTCCTGGTTCCAAGTCAGCGCCCGCTCAAGGTTATTATTTCTGGGATCACGATCGGCCAGCGTATCCGTATCTACAAGAATAAGCCCTTCTATGGCGTCAGTGATGTAAACATACTCGTACAACGGATGAAAAGGCTGCTCCAAATTGGTCTCGCGCATCAACTTACCCGTGTTTCGGGAAGGCTGAATCGATTGATTTGTAGGCATAACAACGCAGGTTGCGGCCTTACTTTCTACCCGAATGTCCTGGCCTAACGGGCTAAAAGGCGCTGAAATAATCTTCTGAGACACACCTTTATTTGCAATACTGGCCACATCATAAACACGCATACCGTTTTGCTTTTCAGCCACGTAGAGGTACTCACCACGCAACTGCAGACAGTTCACCTCCCCACTGCTGTGGTTCACGCCATCGGTTAACTGCCCGCCACGTTCTTCATGCTGCTTGTAGTAATCGGGATACGCATAGCGATGAAGATAGCTGCCTATCACTGCTTGTGGCTCATCAAACTCTGTCACCGTGACTGCAGAAATATCATCTAATCCGCCAACATACGCATGCAGACCAACAAAATTTACAAATCCAGTTCCAAACATCAACAGCTGCGCCATAATCGCATTGTTGTCGTTGGCCCTAGACAGGTGACAGTCTTCGCACTGCTTGGTCTCGGTTTTTCTCACCGTATGAGGAAAATGAGGATTAAACGCCTGGCTACTGTAACCGCTCGAGGAAATTGGCGGTTGCTGAACATATATTTTTTCGCGGTTAGCGTTTGTAGAGGTAAGCACCAACGCAGAGGAGGAACGAACCGGTGCTATTTTTCCGCCTTTCGCCGACTCTCGTCGACCCAGCAAAAACATTTGATCACGCGAAACCTGCGGATTGTATGTCGCATAATTACGACTCTCTGCACCTGAATAGTGTAATTTTGGCGTTTTCTGGTTGGCTTCTATAGGAAGATGGCAACCGGCACAACTGGTTGTCCACGAGGTATGACATGCATAGCATTCCATTTCAGCATCTGGATGTGCAAGTTCAGTTGAGGCGCTGGCATCGGACCAGCTTTGTGTGTCGACATCCTTGCTCATCAACTTGGCCCGCGCCGCGCCGGCATTAAAATCTTCATGGTCTGTATTCACCGAGTCCTTAACCAGCGATACCTTCCATTCAAGATCAGGGGTTAACACCGAACGCTGTATTAGATGCTCTCCTCGCCATTCAAAGCGCTTGGCACCATCAGGATTGCGTAACGCACCCAAATCGTTTCCCTCGCCCAATGCCGCAGGCCCTGAAGTCAACAACGAGGGGTAGTCGGAAACCGTGCCGTGGCAGTCTTTGCAATCAATCTCCACGGCGGCCGCCACTTCTCCATAGATATGGCCATTGCCGTGAGTATCTTGCGCAAAATGGCAGTCCACACAATGCATTCCCGCATCCAGATGTATAGAGGACATGTGTACCGATTTCTGGAATTTTTCTGGGTCCTCTGGCGCAACCACAGCACCCTGCTCGTCCAGCAGATTTCCCTCTCGGTCGCGCTTGAAGATCGCTCTAAAATTCCAGCCATGGCCGTGGTAATCAGCAAATTGCGTATCATTGAGTTCTGGATTGAGCTCTGAAACTTGTTCTAAAAATTCGACATCTCGCCATTTTCCACGCGGAGCCGCGCCTTCTGGGTTGCGCTTCAACACGGCTCTTTTTTCAGCTTCGGTAGGATATAACTGCTGCTCAGGCCACATCGCCGGCGCGTCAGATTCATAGTCCCACATCGTGTACCCCAAAAAAGAGTTCACAAACATATTGGGTTGGTGCATATGACAGGACATACATTGACTGGTCGGAATGGCACGCGTAAACACGTGGGCAATGGGATGACCGGGCTCACTTCTCGGGATGGTTGGATCTCGTGATTGCGACTCGCCCCGATGCCCCGCCACCGCATATTGCCCGGAATGCCGAGGGTCACGGTCATTGGCATAAACCACATGGCATGCCG
>Ga0206131_10000432_pt1 | contig 59416 bp, 43 predicted proteins | sample Helgoland_Spring_FD_148636 | JGI IMG/M metagenome (GOLD analysis project Ga0206131, IMG submission 148636) | Pelagic subsurface seawater microbial communities from Kabeltonne, Helgoland, North Sea - Helgoland_Spring_Bloom_20160517_1 | ecosystem: Environmental > Aquatic > Marine > Epipelagic ... | reverse complement strand
CAGGGAATCCGGCGGTATAACTGCTGCGAGCCCACCTATCTACTCCCATGCCAGACCTGCATCGAGCCGCTCACTTCAAGAGCCCGATTATAACGAACCCAGCTGTTGTGAATCCACCCAAACCATGAAGCAGCTTGGCATCGCACTCCTGTTACTTTCGTTTGCCCTGTCGGTCTGTTCTTATGCCGAGGTTAGCGAGGGTGAGAAACTCGCCCGTGTCCACTGTGCGGCGTGTCACAGTTTCCCTGAACCGAGCATTCTTCCCGAGCGGAGTTGGCGTTATCTACTGCCCTACATGGGATTCCGCATGGGTGTGCATGATGTTTCTACTTTGAAGGAGGCTAGCCCAGGTGTGCTCAACCTGATCAAGAGACGGAAAAAACTCGTTGGCCAAATTGGCATGGCACCTGACAAGCCGATGGTTACCCAAGAACAATGGGCCGCCATCCGCGACTACTATCTGGCAGCCGCCCCAGAGGCTTCCCTGCCACAAGCGGACAAGCCAGAACTCGAAGTGGGACTCGATCTTTTCCAGCCCCGCCCGCACGAATACAAGTACAAGGTTGCCATCACCTCGATGATCCACGTCGACGAGCGTTATCGGGAGATTATTGTTGGCGACAGTGCTTACCAATGGCTCACCACTCTGGACAAGGATTTAAAAAAACAGTCCTACTTTGACACCAAGGGCTTTGTCTGGTTGCAGGCGCGGCAGAGAGATGACGGTATGCATCTGCTCTCGGTTGGCGATCTGATGGGTGGCTTTGCGAACGACAGGCTGGGCAAGATCAACTACGCCGTGCGTCAAGGAAAAACCTACGTCAACAAGGGGATCGCGCTCACTGGCCTGCACCGGCCTTCTGCCATGGGCTTCGGTGATTTTGACAAGGACGGCAAGGAGGAAGTAGTGATCACGAACTTCGGTTCATCCGTGGGCAGTGTGGGCATCTACAGGGCGAAGGCGAGCGGCTGGCAATTCGATGAGAAACCGTCCATCGTCCTGGCGACTGAGCCCGGTGCGGTTGACTGCGAAGTTGCCGATTTTAACAAGGACGGCTTGCCGGACGTTGCGGTGCTGTTTGCTGATGCCCGCGAGAACCTCAGTATCTTTCTCAATCTGGGTGGCGGTAAGTTCGAGCGCAAGGTGTTGATTGAATCACACTCTGCCTTCGGATACGTGCGCTTTAAGTGGGTCGATTTTGACTCCGATGGGGATCTCGACGTGATTACGGTGAATGGAGACAACGTCGATTCCGATCCGTACAACACCCTGAAACCTTACCATGGGATTCGGCTGTATCTGAACGAAGGTAATCTGAAATTCAAGGAAAGCTTTTTCTACCCGATGTATGGAGCCTATGGCGTGGAGGTGCAGGATTTTGACCTTGATGGTGACATGGACATGGCGGCCATTGCCTTCAACCCAGATTTCGCCAACAAAGATCGCGAAGATTTTGTTTATCTCGAGAACCTGGGGAAGAAAGGTTTCGCCGCCAAGACGATCAAGACTCCGATGACGGATCGCTTGATAACGATCGCATCCGGGGATATTGATGGTGATGGCGACAAGGACCTGCTTCTCGGCGGCGGCTATATATCGGCGGGACTCAATGTCGACTATCGGCAATTAATGGATGAAATGGATGCTAAGGGCAGGTCGCTAATAGTTCTTGAGAACAAGACGAAGTGACGTGGTTTTGTCGCTTACACCGTCGATTGCGCCCTCACCCCCACTGCCCGCGAGGCCAAATATACCTGCAAAGCCGACTACGGCGGGTCAAGAATACCTAAAGAATGACGAAATCCTAAGCACGGATGGAAGACTGGGGATACTGCTTTATTTTGGAACCAAGTAAGGTACGGAATGCACGGAAGGGCTTGGGTTGCTACTTCATTTTGGGAATCACGAATCTTGCTTCCTCCTACGCCAGAGGAGGCTGTTACAAAATAATGGTAGCGTTGAAGTTTTTCAACAATATGATTGTTAAGCCCTGCCCTACGTTGCTTCGGCGGGTGTCTTCAGGCTTTTCCGCAGACGCAGGAAGTGCCATTGAGTTAGTTTGGTATTTTTACCAAGAGCATGTCAACAGATTGGTCGCTAGAAAACGTGCGAGCTACTGGCTCTTTGATTTTAAATCGAGCTTCTTCAAGGGGAGTTGGCGGTATGCCTCTAATCCCTCTGTAATCTCGACAAACTGATCCAATGCGAGATCGCGGAATGTTTGCCGCTTCCCTGTCGTCGGCCAATCAATAACGAGTTGCTCGATCTTGGAAGCCTTGCCCAATCCGATGGACTGCCTAAGAGGGTTGGCGCCAAAACTCCCGCCGCTATTGACGTGTCGGTAAATCGATCGAAGTTGCCCATCCTCGACGATTTGAATGTGAATACGTGCGCCGATCGCTGATCGGTTCGACTTGGTCCCGACAAGTTTGACGGTGATCCAGTGGTTGCCGAAGCCTGGGTTTTCGAACAGAGAATTGAACGCTTTGTCACCTCGGAAGAAACCGCCCATCTGCTCGTAGACATCCTGATCCCCATCGTTATCGAGGTCCGCAAAGGCGACCCCATGACCCTTCTGCAAGTGTCCGAAACCCCCTGCGAACGTGATATCCGAGAACCCGTGGCCACCGAGGTTTCGGTACATGACGCTCGGCATCAGCGCATCATAGTCAGGGTAGCCAGTGCCCAAATAGAAATCGAGAAATCCGTCGTTGTCCAGATCGCCGAAGTTGGCCCCCATTGGCAGGCTCACTTCATCCAGATTCTGCGCTTTTGCGACATTGGAAAACCCACCCTTGCCATCGCCCCGGTACAGGCGCGGTAGCACGTGGTTGCCCGGGAGGTCAAGTTTGCTCCCTACGTAGGAGGCCAATCCCCCCTTTGAGAAGTCTGAACCAGAAACGAACAGATCAAGATTCCCGTCGTTGTCGAAATCCCAGAACCAGGCGGGAAAGCTGGCGTCCGGGCCGGCAACGTTTAGCATGTGGGCTTCATTGCGAAAGGTGCCGTCACCTTGGTTGCGATACAGTCGATTCGATTCGCCGACATTCGAAACATATAGGTCGGCGAAGCCATCCGCGTCATAATCTCCCCACACGACGCTTTTGGCGTAACGCATGTTCTGTACGCCAGCCGCTTTGGCCACATCGGAGAATGTCCCATCTCCGTTATTGTGGAAAAGCTGACTAGGGGCGTGTGAGGACCCCGTCTTGTGCTCATTGCCGACATACAGATCGAGGTGGCCGTCGTTATCGTAATCAGCCCATGCGGCGGTCTGTGTGGGATAATGTACCTCGGCGAGGCCGGCCGCGAAGGTGACGTCTGAAAACTTGCCACTGCCATCATTCTGCAACAGGGAATTCGGAACCTTGCCCTGCCCGCCAAGCCAGGCTCCGCGCATAACAAAGATATCCAAATCACCGTCGTTATCGTAGTCCGCCTAAATGATGTTGAAGCCGCCGACGGCTCCAGTCAGGTTGGCCTCCTCCGTCACATCGGAAAAAGAACCGTCCTGCCTATTGCGAAAAAACCGCATTGATCCCTTTGGATCCCAAGTCGAGACGACGATATCGAGGTAACCATCCCCGGTAAAGTCATCGATGATCACTCCTCCAAGTAGGTCGAGAGCATCGACCCCAACCTGGGAGGCGATATTCGTAAACCGAGGGAAATCCACCTCGGACTTGAATTCGGAAGGAGCGATTCGGTATTGCTCGGGAACCTGCTCCGGATACCCACCCATCGCCATGTACATCACATTGAGCAACCATTTCGATTTTAAGTAATAGGACGTAGTCGGCGGTGCTTTTGTCAGAACTTCGGTGAAGTATTTGATCGCCTGTTTCGCATCTTCCGGAAACTTATGAATGCCACCACCTTGGATCGGCAGGATGCAATTTTGTGGTGCATTCCGCGCACAACAGTTGCTCGATTCCGCGCGACGCATATAGGCGACTCCTAGATCGTAGGCAACGACGGCCAGCAAACGACCCGGCAGTGGATTTTTTTCATGCCGCTGCTGCAGCCGCCGATACGAGGATTCAGCGAGCTGGATCGACTCATCGAGCTTCCCCTGCGTCAGCTCACTCTTTGAGAGATTCATGGTGACTTGCAACAGACGAGTCTCACCTGCGAGTGTCGTGGGTTGGGGGTCGAGCTGTGCCAGTCGCTGCCTTAACGTCCCTGAGCCTTGATCGCCTAAAATGGGGAGGTCGCTTTCAGACCGCAGTGCATACTTTTGCAGCAGTGCGGTCATGCGTGGGTCGTCCAAATCGCTTGAACCCACAGAACTTTCAGTCGTTGATGCTCCATTTCCGGAAGATCCGTCATCGGGCGAATCAGAGTCCGAACAAGCTGGAGTTAATAGAGGCAGAAGCCAACAGAACATCAGGTGCCATCTGGATACGCAGTTAAGGCCTGTGGAACGAGTCCTGGCAAACGAATGGTTCATTTTCTATTACGATACTGACCCTTAAAATAAGCTGTAGACGAACGGCGCGGCGGCCGTTCCCCCGAGCATAATCAGTAATCCGAAAGCAAGCAGTACGAGGATGATCGGACCAAGCCACCATTTTTTGTTGGTCGCGAGGAAGCCCCAGAGTTCTGAGAAGATATTGCGCCCTGCAGTGTGCTGGGCGGATTCAAATTCGTTTTTGCTGTCGTCGGGTTCCATGGGCGTGCGGTGGTGAGGAGGGTATCGGTTCAGGGTCAGAACGGTCGGTAGTAACTGGCTGGCTTACGTCGGTCTGGATCATACTTGCGCCAGTAGGTGGTGGCTGTGCGGTCCAGACGAAGACGGAGTTCATCCCGACCGAATAGACGGAAGATAAGCGCTACGGGGGTGAATACCAGTAGAAAGATGAGCAAGAGCACGAGGTTGCTGACTACGAGACCGATCGGGAAGGTGACCAGGCTGAGGCCGATGTAGAGGGGCTTCAGCAGTCTGGGTTGAATCATCCCGACCACCGGTGCCAGTGCCGCCAGTGCAGCGAATGCGATCGCCACAGGCTGGCTGTCAAACTTGAACCAAGCTATCGCAGCGAAAAGGCCAAAGCCTGCCAGGCTAATCCAGCCGAATTGGCGGAGCATTTTTTCACCGGGGTGCCAGTTGATATTGATCATGATGAATTGCTGTTAGTCGTGGGGGTTAGTCGAGGGCGAATTTCGACAGGTAATCCTCGAGCGGAATCTCGCCGGCATTGGGTTGTTTCTTCTTTTCGAGCAGGAAGGGGCCGACGACGAGCACGTCCATGTTGGTTGCCATGAAGCAGTTGTAGGAATCTTCCGGGGTGCAGACGATCGGTTCGCCGCGGACGTTAAAGCTGGTGTTGATGACCATCGGGCAGCCGGTTTTTTTATGAAAATTGGATATGATCGACCGGTAGAGGCCATGACGATCTTCATCGACAGTCTGCACCCTGGCAGAGAAATCGACGTGGGTGATCGCAGGGATTTCGGAGCGTGCGATGGAAAGCTTATCGAGCCCGCGGGTGGCGGTGAGTTCGGACGTGCAATCGGTCCGGTGGGAGTCCATGACGTCGGCGACCATGAGCATGTATGGGTTGTCTTCGTTCTCACGCATCTCGAAGTAGTCGCTGACGTGTTCGCGTAGGACGCTCGGCGCGAAGGGGCGGAAGGATTCCCGGAATTTGATTTTCAGGTTCATCACCTTCTGCATGTCCTGCGACCGTGGGTCGCCGAGGATGCTTCGTGATCCCAGGGCGCGAGGACCGAATTCCATCCGTCCGTGGTGAAGGCCTACGACGCGTTGGTCCTCGAGGCAGTCGGCCACCCGATCGGCCAGAGTGTCCTCACTGGGAATGTGTTCGAAGACGGCCGATTTTGATTCAAGGAATTGGCGGATTTCATCATCGCCGAAGTCCGGACCAAGATAGGACGCACTCTGGCCATCCGGTTTGCATGGCGTCCGTGGATTATCGAGCAATTGATACCAGACCATCATCGCGGCTCCGAGGGCGCCGCCGGCGTCACCTGCTGCCGGTTGGATCCAGATGTTTTCGAACGGGCCTTCTCTCAGCAGCCGACCGTTGGCGACGCAGTTCAACGCGACCCCTCCGGCGAGGCAGAGGTTTTTGTGTTCGGTAAGCTCGTGGGCGTGGCGGGCAAGCTTCATGACGACTTCCTCGGTGACCTTCTGAATACTCGCCGCAATATCCATGTGAAATTCGTCGAGGTCGGACTCAGGTTTCCTTGGTGGCTGTCCGAATAGATCATGGAACCTCTTGTTCGTCATGGTCAGCCCCTGACAGTAGTTGAAATACTTCATGTTGAGGCGAAACGACCCGTCGTCGCGAATATTGATGAGCTTTTCCCGGATTAGGTCGGCGTATTTCGGTTCACCGTAAGGCGCGAGTCCCATCAGCTTGTACTCGCCGCTGTTGACACGGAATCCGGTGTAGTAGGTGAAGGCTGAGTAGAGTAGACCGAGAGAGTGGGGGAAGTCGAGGTGCTCAAGCAGATTGATCTTATTGTCCCGGCCTTCGCCGATGGTCGTCGTGGCCCACTCTCCGACGCCGTCGATGGTCACTACGGCGGCTTCGCTGAATGGGCTCGGGAAGAACGCACTGGCAGCGTGCGACTCATGGTGTTCCGGGTAGACCAGGGGGCCTTGGTAATTTTCCCCCAATGCTTTCCGGATTTTGCGCGTCAGGAATAACTTATCGGCTATCCATGCGGGGATCGCCTGACGAAAGCTTGCAAACCCGGCGGGCGCATAGGCGAGATAGGTTTCTAACAAACGCTCAAATTTTAGAAGAGGTTTCTCATAAAATGCCACGTAGTCGATATCCGAGATGCTGATGCCCGCCTCGCGGAGGCAGTAGTCGATGGCATTCTCAGGAAACGAGGCGTCGTGCTTCTTGCGTGTAAATCGTTCCTCTTGCGCGGCGGCACAGATCTTGCCATCGCAAATCAGCGCGGCGGCTGAATCATGATAGAAGGCAGAAATACCGAGGATGTTCATGGGGGGTGGCTAGGAATATGCTAGGATTTCTTTTAATTGTTAAACTCAGGTTCGCAAAGCCTAATTGCAGATTTTGGGTATAGAATCAGACTAGTTCATTGCCATTTGTGAGATTGTTCTCTATGAATCGTATGCATAATATCCCACTGTTCATATCAAACCCCCAACGACTCGTTTATGATGCCTGCTAAGCTTTCTTTTGTTAGTTTGTTGATATGCGTATGTGTTGTCGGATGCTCCGATAAGGATACAGCATCAGATGAAAACCCTGATGCATCCCAAGAATCTGCCGATGCCCGGATCGCGCGCATGGTCGAATCCGAGGAGCTTATTCTCAAGCTCACGCCCAAGCTACGCGGGTTGGGATCCTTGATGGTGAGTGGCTCAAAAGATGGTCTGGTGGGGGAGGTCGCCAAGATACCGGGCTGGAATAAGCTGGATCCTGTGCGCCGCTGGGTAAGCGCCTCCTTCGGCACTCTCTCCGCAGAGTTCAAGGATGGGCGCTTTGTCATGAAAACCAAATTCGAAGGCGCACGCCGGGGAGATGATGGAACGATCATTGGGGTGAAAGCCAAGCAGAAAATCTATCTACAAAAAAAGCAGGGCACCGATGACTGGACACTCGTGAAGTGGGAGCCGTTGGAGTTTAAAACCGACCAATCTCCGCAGCCGATATTTGAGGAGGTGTTAGATAAGGCGTTGCCCGATCCAGAAGCCCGGAAGATCGCCCGGCACTCATACCATCGGGAGGCGATCATCAAGAGCTTTATTGGTAAGAAGAAAGAAGATTTGGTCGGGCTGTTCACTGTCACCAACCCTCCGTCCATCGAATTGGGTGTTGATAGCACCTACCAGTATCCCACGGTTAGTGTGGTGGATTACAATGGCGATGGCCATGAGGATATGTTTCTCAGCGCACGCTGGGTCGAGCCGCAGTTGTTCCGCAATCGTGGCGATGGCACCTTCGAGGATGTGTCGACAGAGTCCGGACTCCAGGTGGAAGGTCATGTGAATTTTGCCCTCTTTGCTGATTTTGATAATGATGGCGACCCCGATGCCTTGCTCGGAAGGGTGAGGGGACCCACTCTCTACTATCGTAACGATGGTGGTAAATTTACCGATGTTACCCGTACGGCGACCGACCTGGGTTACCAGTACTTTGTTTCCAGTGCCGCTGCGACGGACGTCAATGGTGACGGCTTGCTCGATGTTTACTTGTCCACCTACAGCTCGCGCTCGCTCGGCCCCAAATGGATGGAGAAATATCTCCCCCGCAATGAGACCGAGGCACTCAAAGAGATTCTCAAAACCGAGGTGAAGTTTCTCGATGAGCGCGGCATTGCCAACGTCCTGCTCATGAACCGAGGAAGCGGACGCCTGGAACGTGCGGGTGGGGAGATAGTCAAACTATGGCGCAAGAGTTACCAGCCACTGTGGTTTGATGCCGATAACGATGGTGATGAGGACCTCTATGTCTGTAATGACTTTGGTCCGGATACATTTCTCCGCAATGACACCCCACGCGGTGCGAAAGATCCCGTCTTTGTTGATGCTTACAAAGAGATGTTCCCCGATGGGCAGATGGCATTCGGCATGGGAGCTTCCGTGGGGGACTACGACAATGATGGTGATCTGGACCTGTTTGTTTCCAACATGTATTCCAAAGCAGGAAACAGGATTGTGCCTGCCATTGGAGACTCAGACCCGAGGATACTCGTCGCAGCGCGTGGTAATTTTCTCTATCGAAATGATGGCGGTGTTTTCAAGCAAGTGGCGCAGGCTGATGCGGCAGAGACCAAGGTCGGCTGGGCATTCGGTGGTCAGTTCGCGGACTTTAATAATGACGGCTGGCTCGATCTCTACGTGCCCAGCGGTCTTTATTCAGCACCCAAAGAGGTGGCCACGGATGTCGATTTGTGAAGTTGCTTCTGGAGCACGGTCGTGCTCAGTGACAGCAGCCAAAGCGAGGAGTTCCACAAGTCCGAGTACTGGAAATCTAAATTGTTAGATTTTAAGGCGATCGTTACCCTGCCGGATGGACGCCAAAGAAGTAACTCGCTGAGCGGTGGTGAACGCAACCGCTTGGTGATGCGAAGTGGTGATGGGTTTGTTGATCGATCCCTTGTGAGTGGTGTCGACTGCCGCGAAGATGCCCGGTCGTTTAGCTTGTTAGATTATGATAACGACGGCTGGGTGGATATCGCGTTGGCCAGCGTGAATGACAAGCGACTGCGCCTGTTCCGGAATCGGTTCGGCGACCTAGGTGCCAAAGGGCGAGTCGTTGAGGTGAGTCTGCAGGGAGCAAACGGTGATGCGAGAGTTTCTCAGGGATTTAGCAACCGGGATGCTGTGGGCGCCGTTCTGACGGTTGTGACCAGCAAGTCAAAACGAGCCTACCGAAAATCGATTGGCGAGGGCATGGCGGCACAGAATTCAGGTCGGATTCGTATTACCTTGGCAGATGAGGAGAATCTCAAAAGTCTATCAGTCCGCTGGCCGTCCGGAAAAGTAACCAAGCTCGAACCACTACCTGATAATAAGCGTATCGAACTATTTGAAGGCGCTAGCCAGTGAATCATCTTGAGCTGTGGATGTGACCAAAGGGCTGCCCCTACCTATTCTGTGGCACCCGCCCCACGGTTTCGCCATCGACAAACACCGCCTTGGTCAGTATCTGTCGGTGGTCGTCTTTACCGTTCGCAATATTATTGACCCAACGCAGCACACGGCGCACCACCGGGCCATGGTCCCATTTGATGTGGGCGATGGTGGGCCTGCTCCAGCTGAAGGTGTGATCCGGGTCGGCGCAGATGAGCGAGACATGCGCGGGTGCCAGTATACCGCGCTGCGCCAGGTGGTCTTTGATGGCGTGGAAGATGAACGGCTCGTTAATGAGCAGCGCCGTCGGTGGGGTGAACCGAAACAGCTCTTCGAGCATGCGGTGCAACCCCTCGGCGCTATCATCCCAGCTAGGTAGGTTATACGGGCTGACCGTTAAGCCATGCGCCTTCATCAGATCAAACATAGCGGTCACGATGCTGTCAGGCCCTCCTGCTAGCTGACTCTCGCGTGAGACTATGACAATGCGCTTGTGCCCGAGATCGATCAAACGCTGCACGGCAGCGCACCCCGCCTGCACATGATCCGGCCCGACACCCGCAATCGGCAGCCGTCTGCGTCTACCAAACATGGCGAAAGCCGGGGTTTCCTGCTGCGTGAACCATTCCAGCACATCACGCGAGCCGGAGCAGACGATCCAGGCATCCGCCGGTGTCTGTTTCACCTGGCGAGCGACGCGGCGCACATCGTTGCCGAGTTCGAACAACGATTTCTCCGTGAAATAGGCGCTGTGCCCTTGGGCTGCTAATTGTTTTTGAATGCCAAAATTCCATTCCTCGGTCTGCTCAGGCGGCTCGTAGCCGAGAATCGCCACCCGCAGTGCAGGGGTTTCAAAATTCTCCAAATCAGCGATCTTACGCCGTTTGCCGGGTCCCTGGGCAATCAGCAGCCCCTCCTTTTCAAGCTGTCCCAGCGCAGACCACACCGTCTTGCCGTCCACTGCCAACTCCTTCGCCAAGGCTGGCCCGCCAGGCATCGTTCCGGTCCACCGCCCGCGCATCAGCTCTTCACGCAAGTATGCGGCAACCTGTGCCGAGGGGGAGAGTAAGGTGAATTCCATATATAAAAACCTATTCAGAAACGGAAAGGTTGCAATATCAAATTATCTCGTCCTACTTATCCAGTGAGGGTATGTTCTAATTTGTAAGTGGTAACGCTCTCTATGATTTGCTCTTGTGTGTAACAGAAGATCTGCAAAGATCATGGCAGAGCCCCCAAGAAAATAATAACTAAAAATACACATGAAAAAGACTAAACTAATCACAGCATTTGCAGCCGCCACGGCAGCGTTTGCTCTCTCGGCCAATGCGGCCTCGATCGGCGTGAACGTCGGCGCAAGTGGCTTTGATCTCACATCGACAACCAGTGCTGGCGTCGAGGCCCAGACCAACTGGAATAACTTCACTGGTGGTAACGTCGCTGCGACTGCGGTCAACGATAGCGGCGGCACGCTGCTCGCGACGACCGTTCAGGTGCAAACGTCCTGGAGCTACACCACGGGTGCGGGCACCTCCGACGGCGACCACAGCCTGATGCACACCGCCCTGGACAACGGTGGTGGCGAGATGGGTTTCGTTGTCACGAACATCCCTTACGCCCTCTACGACGTGATTATCTACCACGAGGGTCAGAGTGATGCGGGCCGCGGTGGGGACTTCTTCGTTCGGGACACGGACGGTGGCAATACCATCATTGCAACGCAGAACTCCTACGACGTCACAGCCTTCAGCGGTACGTTTGTTGATGGGAGCACCGTCGGTACCCCTCCGGGCAGCGGCTTGGACGGTGCCGGTGACCCGGTCGAATCAAACTACGTCCGGTTCAACGGCCTGAGCCTCGCGAACATCGGGGTCCGATCGTTAGGTAACAACCCGCCAGGTATCGCGACGCCCCGCGCCGCAATCGCCGGCATGCAGATCATCGAAGTGGTTCCCGAGCCTTCCACCACAGCCCTTCTCGGCCTCGGTGGACTTGCACTGATCCTTCGTCGTCGGAAGTAATTGCGACAACGTTGTTCAATATCATATTAAAGTTGACCCACTTCCCGTCATCGGGGAGTGGGTTTTTTCTTTGGATGATTTGTCATGGGTTGACTAGTTTACCAATCAGTCCTAAGACAGGCTACTTCACACATCCTCCGCTGTGGACAGGAGTGTCCACTCTCCCTATTTCAATCCGCTTCGCGGAACCTAGGGAGGAGGGACACTCTTGTCCCTCGGCAACCCAAGTCCGCAATCCAAGCCCGCAACCCAAGCCCGCAACCCAAGCCCGCAACCCAAGCCCGCAACCCAAGCCCACTTCTCACCCGTCACTCTCCCCCCATACCAGCGCCTCTGGATAACTCACCCAAAAAGCAAATTTCTAACCATATGCGATTGTCTGTTTTATTGATGATGTCCCTTAGTTTCTTGCTCGCTGCATGCAAAAAAGAAGCTCCTAACAAGGGGAAAAAGGTTGATGCCCCCCAGATTAAAAAGTCAGGAACGAGGGTCGATATCTCAAATGACCTGATCCATAGCCAGCCTTTTATCACCGATGATCAAGGGATTGAAGGAAGACGGTTGGCTATGCAGCATTGCCAGCGCTGCCATATGTTTGTTGAACCCGCGGCATTACCCAAATCCGTTTGGCAGAGTTTTGTGTTCCCTCGTATGGGTGCCTTTATGGGTATGCATCATGCGGGTGTAAAAACCAGAATCGAACTTGGCAATCACCCTGCGGAAAAGCAAATTGTGCAAAGTGGCGGAGTCTATGCACCGAGAGCCGAAATGGCACTGAAAGACTGGCAGACCTTGGTCGATTATTACCTGAGTCAGGCACCTGAAAAGTTAGAAAAACCTGCCGAGATTTTCCCGATCGCACCACGTTCTGAATTGTTTCAGGAAGCAAGCTTTGGATACAGGCAGCCAAACCCGAATACCACCTTAGTTCGTATTGATGAAGACAGTAAGCAGCTGTTTGTAGGAGATATGGTAACGGCTCAGTTATCTATTTTGAACGCGGACTTGAACCGAGCCCAGAAAATCAAAATGAGTAGCGCACCCGTGCATACGCAAATTCTGGATGGTGACCTATGGGTGACAAACATTGGTTTTGTCAACCCGAGCGATTTGCCGATAGGGGAACTCGTTGTGTTGAAAGGAATGGATGGCTACTACGATACCAACGGGCAAAAAAAACTCACCCGCTTGCGCAGGCCGACCCATGCATCCTATGCAGATATGAACAAAGATGGTCTGACTGATGTATTGATGTCCGAGTATGGAAATCAGCTCGGTGCATTGACCTATTATCAGGCGAAGCAGGATGGAACTTATCAAAAGACCGAGCTGATGAAAGAGCCGGGAAGCATGATCTCACACATACGCGATTTTAATAACGACGGCTGGCCTGATGTAGCCGTCGTGCAGGGGCAGAATAGAGAAGGCGTGCACATTCATTACAACCGGGGCGATGGTAGCTTTACTCCATCCTACGCCTTACCCGTGCCACCGCATTACGGCAGCGCTAGCCTTGAGTTTTACGATTTCAATGGCGATGGACATCTCGATATCCTGGCTACCAATGGTGACAACGGAGATTACCGGGCGATTTTGAAACCATACCACGGGGTGCGCATTTATCTGAACGATGGAAACAATGCATTTAAAGAACGTTATTTCTTTCCGATGAATGGCGCCTTCAAGGCATTGGCGGAAGACTTTGATCTGGATGGAGACCTGGACATTGCCGCCATATCCATGTTCGCCGACCTTAATGACCGACCCGAAGAGAGTTTTGTCTATCTGGAAAACGACGGCAAACTTAACTTCAAGGCTAGCTCTATTTCACGGGTGAAGGAGGGAAGATGGTTGTGCATGGACACGGGGGATTTAGATGGTGACGGTGACAAGGACATTGTCATCGGATCATTTATTCGAGGGCCGAGTGAAGTGCCACCTTCTTTCCTAAAGGCTTGGGAAAATGGAGCTCTACCAGGATTGGTGTTGTGGAACAAAACCAAGTGAAAAAACAAAATTTACATTCCGGGATATTAGCTGCGCGGTGAGTTTTTTTGGCACGATTTTCTTGGTAATTTTATCGACAACACGACACAATAAGTCAGATGAAAAAAGGCGATTCAAAAACTAACCAACGCGCCCAGAGTACTAGTAAAAAATCTAGCAAGACGAACGAGAAGAGTGCGCCGCGCAACCAGCCACTGCGCGTAGTATTGCTAGTTGTCGCGGTCGGTCTCGCGATCTACGGAATCAGTCGCTTGACGCATCCTAACAATCCCGAAGATTCCGATGCTTCGACGGTTATTCCCACGGTGGATACAGCAGATCCACGCATCCCCAGCAAGAAGGGTAAGTCCTGGCAAGAGATTGACGACCCGTCCAAGGACGGCTGGGACACGGAGGTTTTTAACGGTAAAGCGATGAAGCAGCTGAAGACTCTGGGTAAGCTCTTAACTCATCCCCATAGTATTGATGCCGCCGCCGTTGAAAAACTACTGGCCGAAAAATTTGCCTGCGGGCCGCTACGCCCGGCCGGCGTCGTTACGGTGCTTGATGACAAGCATCTGATAGTCGACCGATTGCCAATAGCGCCCGCCGATCGGAACTTCAGGAAACGCCCGACCTCAGCTACCGAGAAACAATTTCAAGGATCTGCTGGATTTGTTGAGGTCCTGCGAGCCGCTGCCGAGCCATTCAAAAATGCGACGGATGTCCGGTTCAAGGCCAAGGTGTTTCGTGTTGACGCGACCGCAAATGGGATGGCTACGCGGCAGTATTTTTCCATTTCCGGCAAGACCGAATCAGGAATCATCGAGCAAAACGCAACATGGGACATCGGCTGGGCACCGGGTGCCGCTGGCGAGCCTCACCGCATGCTCTGGCTCAGCGTGGTGGAGTTCGAACAAGTGAGCTCACGCCAGCCAGGTGGGGCGCTGTTTGCTGACTGCACCAAATCAGTCTTGGGTGATAACCCTGTTTACAAGGATCAGTTTCTGCTAGGGATGAACCACTGGTTCCAGCGCACTCAGGATCGCAGTCCCTTGGAAATGTTTGGAAACCCAGGTCTTGCCGTTGGTGATGTCAACGGCGACGGGCTCGACGACCTATACGTCTGTCAGGAAGCTGGCCTGCCCAACCGTCTGTTCATCCAGAATCCCGACGGCACCACGACTGAAAAGTCTTCCGAGTGGGGCGTCGATTGGCTGCAATCGTCCCGCAGTGCGCTGTTCATCGATCTGGACAATGACTCGGATCAGGATCTGGTCGTTGCGATCCATGGTGGAGTCGTGGTGGCGGAGAATGACGGCAAGGGGCACTTCCGTCTCCATAACGTGCTTTCAACAACCTCAGACACCATGTCACTGAGTGCCGTGGACTACGATCTGGACGGACTGCTCGATATCTACGTCTGTGGTTACAACCAGAGCGAGAAGATCAGAAGTGAAGACAGCGGGCTGAGCGGCTCCAGTGCCGGGTTTGTTGTGCACGACGCTAACAACGGTGGAAACAACAGCTTGTTTCGTAATCAAAGTTCAGCAGGCTCTTTGAAATTTACCGACGTGACTGCCGAAACCGGACTGGATAAAAATAACAGCCGCTGGAGTCTGGCTGCGTCCTGGGCTGATTTTGATAACGACGGTGACCAGGACCTCTACGTCGCCAATGATTATGGGCGTGATAATTTTTACCGTAACGATCCGGCACCGGAAAAGGGACGGAGATTCACTGATATCTCAGACACTACCAACGTCGAAGACAGTGCCACAGGCATGTCGGTGACCTGGGGTGACTACGACCGCGATGGATGGATGGACACATTGGTCAGCAACATGTGGTCCTCAGCAGGTAATCGCATTGCCTATCAGAGCAAGTTCTTGAAGGATTCCACTCCTGAACACCGGCATAGGATTCAGCAGCTGGCGCGAGGAAATACCTTGCTGAAGAATCAAGGCGACGGGTCATTTGCCGATCAAAGCGTATCGGCAGGCATTGAAATGGGGCGGTGGGCCTGGGGGTCACACTTCGTTGATATCAATAACGATGGCTGGGAGGATCTAATCGTATCGAACGGCTACATTACGACCGAAGATACGGGTGATTTGTGAAGTTTCTGGTGGCGACAGGTCGTGTCGCAAGGAAGAGCCGATAGTCAGTCCGCCACAGGCAGCAATCTGGGTCGGGCAGGTCGCGAACTCGGCCAAATGATTAGTGAAGGGCGCTCATTCAGCAGCCATGAACGAAACTGTGTGTTCCTCAACACGGGCGCAGCTGATGCCGCGCAGGGACGGTTCGCAAACATTTCGGCGGTCAGTGGGCTCGATTACCCAGACGACGCCCGTGCTGTGGCATTGGTCGATTGGGACCACGACGGCGATGAGGACATGTGGATTTCCAACCGCAACGCCCCGCGGCTGCGGCTGATGCGTAACGATGCACCGCGCACCAATCACTTCCTGGCACTGCGTCTGGAAGGCAATGGGAAAACGACCAGTCGCGATGCGATCGGCGCCCGGGTGGAAGTGGTGTTGGAAAGTTCGCAACCCGTAACGAAGGATCATCCCAAATCGATCAAGGCGCTCCGTGCGGGTGAAGGTTTCCTGGCACAATCCAGTAAGTGGCTCCACTTCGGGTTGGGTACCGCGAAAGCGATCGACAAGGTGATCGTGCACTGGCCGGGTGGAGAGGTCGAGCAGTTCACTGGTGTCGATGCCAACCATCGCTACCGCTTAACCCAAGGCACGGGTAAGCCACAGGATGTCTCAGCACCGGATCGCAAGACAAAGCTTGCTCCATCGGTTCAGGAAGTTCAGCCCTCCACTCAGGTTGCGAGAATTCCATTGGTGGAGTTGTTGCCCGCACCGAAAACTCAATACACGGATTTTGAGGGCAAAAAACATGATCTAAAGACAAAATCGGGACGTTTGTTACTAGTGAACCTGTGGGCAAGCTGGTGCGCACCCTGCCAGGCCGAACTAAAAGAATTTTCGCATCGCTATGATGAGTTGCAGGCCAAGGGGATTGACGTTCTCGCGCTTTCCGTCGATGGACTGGGGCAAGATCCGTCGACCAGGGCAAATGCAAAGCGATTGGTTTCCAGCTGGAAATTTCCGTTTTCCGCAGGTGAGGCGACGGATGCCCTGGTGAATGCATTCCAGCAACTCCACGATCTTCATGTCCCGTTGAATGAAAAACTTCCCTTGCCCTCGAGTTTTCTAATCGACAAGCAGGGACGGCTGGCCGTGATCTACAAGGGTCCCGTTTCGGTTGATACCTTGCTCGAGGATGCCGACCACAGCGAGGGGGATCACCTCGAGCGAATCGTGCGATCGGCAGCGCTCGCCGGCGAGTCGATCCGTCACCCGGCGGTGGAGCGGGCTGCGGTCAAGGCGGCCGTCGCATTGCAAGTGCAGTTTGGCCTGGGGCTACAGAATTCTGGTAACCCCGTGCAAGCAGCGAGACTATACATTGAGGCACTCAAATTGGACCCCAACAACTCTTCGGCGCATCACTTTTTGGGTTTAGTTAGGCATAATCAGGGAAGGGAAGCGGATGCCATCAAGCACCTGAGTGAGGCTGTGCGCATCAAGCCAGATTACGACTTGGCACACAACAGCTACGGGATCGCACTACTCGAAAAAGGAGAAACCGATCAAGCCATCAAACACTTTCGGCTAGCCCTAAAACTCCAGCCTGGCTACGCGGCCGCACATAACAGTTTGGGCGTCGTGTTTCATCGGCAAAAAAAATACGACGTCGCGATCGGGCATTACCACCAGGCGCTGCGTAGCGAGCCCAACTGGACGTCGACACAAAAAAATCTCGGGCTCAGCCTGCAGGGGCTCGCCACAAAACTTCTTGGTCAACCATTCCGAGTGCAAAATGGACAGCCGGATCACGCGACGATGCACGCTGCACTTGGTAATGCGTTGCGCGATCGGAAGGATATTCCAGAAGCTGCACGGCACTATCAATGGGCACTGAACTTGAATTCTGATCTTCTGCCGGCATTGAACAATTTGGCGTGGATCCGGGCGACTGATTCAAACTCAGAATTGCGTAACGGTTCCCAGGCCGTAAAGTTGGCTGAACGGTGTTGTAAGCTCTCGAATTATAAATTGAACGGGACACTCGATACCCTCGCGGCAGCATACGCAGAGGTCGGGCGATTTGAAGATGCCGTTAAGTGGCAACTCAAGGCGATCGAACTCGCTAGTAATGCCGATACCACTGAACTTAAAAAACAGCTGGAATCCTTCAAGGTAGGCAAACCACTAAGGAAATAACACATACAATCACCCAATGAGGTGGTGTCCTACATTTTTTTGCGCAGAAATTTCCTATAAACTAGAGAAAACCTATTCATAAACGGAAAGGTTTTTGTATTTAAAAAAGATTGATTTTTTTTAAAAAGCCTGTATTTTTTCCTCTGGAATCGCGCTAGAGGCTGGAAACTAATGCTTTCCAGACTCATGGTTTGTTTCTATTTGTTAAATATCATATTAATAAGGTTGGCCCACTCTCCCTCACCGGAGGGTGGGTTTTTGTTTTGTGTTGAATTGGCAATATTCAGCTATCCCATCACTAGGATCGCGTAACGTGCGGCACAGAACATCGGATGGTGTAGGCGGAAGCACTCATGAATCTCACCGTAAGACGTTCGTTTAGAAAAATCACGATGGTTGCTTCATTTCTCAGTATTCGTCGAAGAATTAAGAGAATTGGCACTCACTGGTCAGTGTTACCTTACCCCATGATGGATAAGTAAGGAGAAGTAAAAATCTTTTCTGGCGACAGTCCAGTATGTTGAAATTGAATCATGTTTCTTTCCAGCCTTAAGACGACCATTTTGTGTGTTTTAAAGGGTATATCTTGGGGCGGAAAGAAACGTCATTTTTGTACTCATATTGCTACTCTATTTATGTTGGAGGCCCAAGTGTCCTTCCCGATACAAATCTGGGCTTAAATAGGTCCTGCTCATTGTCCTCCCTGTTCAACGAGACATTACTCATCCAGTCCAGCAGGCGCTTGGTGATCGGTGCCCAGTCCCAGTGGATATAGGCGATCGGATCATCGCACCAGTTGATGGAATGAATGAATTCATGGCAAACCAATGAAACATCCCCAGGCACACGAATGCCGCGCTCCATCAGAAACTGAAGCACTGAGAAATAAGTCGACTTTTCGTTGATGATCAGAACCGTGGGAGGTGTCATTTTAAACAATGACTCAAGCATGGAATGAAGACCATCGTCACCCGGTCCCCAGTCGGGCAGATTATAGGGGCCGGTCTGGATGCCCTCAGCTTCCAGAGTATCGCGAAAGGCGAGCACGGCCTTGTTAGGCTCGGGGAGGCGTGTGTAGTGAGGCGTTAGCATCACGATGCGTTTGTGACCGAGAGCTACTAGCTTTTGCACGCAGTCGATAAAGCCAGTGGGCGAGTGCGGACCTGCGCCTGCAACGGGTAAATCGCTCATGTATCCAAACATGGCAAATGTTGGTAGCGGCTGGCGGGAAAACCATTCCAGTACCTCGCGTGGACCAGCATAAACGATCCACGCATCCACATTGACGGATTGCACGTGCTTCTTTAGGCGGTTGATATCCGAGTTGATTTCTTCCAGAGTTTTGGAACTGGTGACAATGGTGTAAGGCACTTGCTCCAGATCATGTGTTAGTCTCCTGTCCAGTGAATGTGCTCCCCAATCGAGTAGTCCCACCCTGAGTGTTGGTTGGATATGGTTCTCAGGAAGAACGATCTTGCGCGGCCGCCCTTGTCCCTGCCCGACAAGTAGCCCTTCCTGCTCCAGATGTTTTAATGCCAAGCCTACTGTCTTGTGGTTGATGCCAAGCTCCTTAGCTAGAACGGGAGTCCCCGGCATCTTTCCAGACCAGCGCTCCTTAAGCAGCTCGGCACGGAGATGATTGGCCACCTGCTCGGAAGGCGTCTGTATGCTAAAATTTTCCATGGTCTAGTGTTGATCGTTCGGTCGATTCTGGTGATATTATCGGTTTTATCTTGCAGCGAAATATGATTCTACCAACCACACAAATTTATTTAATTCTTGCCCATCAGGTATAGGTTTTTCGCCGAGAAAAGTTTTTCATCCATTTCTCTTGTTAGATAGCCCGTGGAATCAAAATCGTTGCGCAACAATCCTATCCACTTGTGGTGAAGTAGCAATTTAAAATTATCTAGACTTGATGATAACAGTAGTACTATATGTTAATGCTAATTTATATTTCTTACTAAATTTTCCTATTACTAAGTTTATTTCGAAACTTGAAAAACACAAAACATCAGATGACAACCAAGCAAAACAAGACATCCACCGCCAAGCGCCTGAGCGCCTATTCAACTATCGCCGCCGCCACCGCCGTGGCCGGAGGCACTGCCAACGCCGCTGCAGTCATCCACGATATCGCGGATATCACGCTCGGTGCAGGAGCGGGCGGCACCATATTCAACATTGTAACTGGTGCTACCACTGCTACCAGCACCGGAGCCTCCTCATTCCGCGTAGCGGCAGGGAGCAACAACGCGGGTTTCATCTCGGCGGGGTCTAATACCGGTGTAATCGGATTTGTGGGTCAGAACTCCGTGGCGTTCAGTAGCTCCTACCCAGGCGTGAACGCGCTGGCGAGCGGGACGGTCGGTGCCGGCTCAAATTTCGTGCAATATGCTTCTAGCAGCTCCGTTTGGGCCGCACTCGGTACCGCGGGCAACTCGGGCTGGGGCTTTGCCGAAGGGCAAACCGGATTTGTGGGCATCGAGTTCAATATCTCCGGCACCACGCACTACGGCTGGGCACAGTTTACGCGCGATACCAGCAACGACGACTACATCCTCCACGGCTTCGGTTACGAAAGCGTGCCCGGTGCATCCTCGATGACCAGCAACACCGTTGACGCTGTTCCCGAGCCAAGCTCACTCGCTCTGCTCGCACTCGGTGCCACTGGCCTGATGCGCCGCAGACGTCAAAAGGCGGCTTAATAAAGCTCCGCTATAACCTCTACAGATCGCCCTCGCTGCTGAATCTCCTCCGGAGGACGGTTAAGCGGGGGCGTTCTTCTTTGTTACTTTATCATTTCTCATTTTTTACTCTACTCAACACATGACTGACTCTTCGCGACTAGCCAAGCGCGTCCTCCTTATCGGCTGGGACGCCGCCGACTGGAAACTGATCGACAAATACATGGCCGAGGGATCGATGCCCTACATGAAGCAGTTTCTGGAGCGTGGATCGCGCGGCAACCTCGCCACCCTTCAGCCCGTGCTCAGCCCGATGTTGTGGAACTCGATCGGCACCGGCAAGCGGTCGTACAAACACGGCATCCACGGTTTTACCGAGCCGATGCCCGACGGCAAGGGCATCCGCCCGTCGTCAAGCACCACGCGCAAGTGTAAGGCACTGTGGAATATTTTCACCCAGGAAGGGATGACCTCCAACGTGGTGAGCTGGTTCGTCGGCCACCCGGCGGAACCAATCAAAGGCGTCTGTGTCTCGGAAATGTTCCGCTCGGTTCCCATCGATAAAAAAGACCCGCAGTCCACCGAGCTTCCTGAGCTGCCACCTCAGAGCGTGCATCCCGAGTCGATGCGTGACGAACTCGCCGAGCTGCGTCTGCACCCAGGTGAGTTGACCGAGGCAGAGATCCTGCCCTTCATCCCCAACGCTGCCAAGATCAAGCAGAGCAAGGACCGCCGCTTGCAGTCGTTTGCGAAATTATTCTCTGAAATGATCAACACGCACAACGCCGCGACCCATCTCATGGAGAATACCGACTGGGATTTCATGGGCGTTTACGTGGATGCGATCGACCACTTCGGCCATGGCTTCATGGAATACCATCCACCGCGGATGGAGCACATCAGCGAAGCGGATTTTGAAATCTATCAGGACATCATCGCCGGCGTATACAAATTTCACGACCTGATGCTCGGCCGCATGATGGCGCTGGCTGGTGAAGACACCACCATCGTGCTGTGCTCTGATCACGGTTACCACAGCGATCATTTACGCCCGAAGGAAACACCCAAGGAGCCGGCAGGACCAGCGGTGTGGCACCGGGATCAGGGTATCATCGCGATGGCCGGGCCGGGGGTTAAGCAAGGCGAGACCATCGTCGGCGCCAACCTCCTCGACATTGCCCCGACCATCCTGAACCTCCTCGGCCTACCTGCGGCAAAGGATATGGACGGCAAGGCACTGACCCAAGCCATCGGTGCGCCCGGCTGGTCCCCACCCGAGCTGATCGAAAGCTGGGAGGACGTGCCCGGAGAATCAGGCATGCACCCCCGGGACAAGCAGGAAGATCCGTTCGCAGCACGTGAGGCACTCAAGCAGTTGGTTGAGCTGGGCTACATCGAGGAACCGGATCCCGATGCGGAAAAAGCTGCGAAACAAGCGTCGCGTGAGGCGAAGTTCAACGTCGCCCGCTCGTATATGGAAGGCGGCCTCCTTGACGAAGCCTCCAAGCGGCTTGAAGAGCTGTTCGAGGCAGAACCCGACCAGCCGCGCTTTGGGGTGGCTCTACTCAGGGTCTACATGCGCCAGAGCCGCTTTGATGAAGTTCGACCCTTGGCTGAAAAACTGCTGGGCGAAATGGAAAAGGTTAACACATCCAAGGCGGACCGGATCGATGACGCGATCAAAGCCATCGAAGAAAAACCCGAAAAAATCATCGCAAACGCGGAGGAGCAGATGGAGGAGGCCTACCAGAAGCGTGTCGAGGCCGAGAAGACCGCCGCTAAGGACGAGGACCGGGAGCCCGTCGAAATCGAGCGTCCCGCCGTGAAGATTGACGAGGAATCGCTGGGCAACCGAAAACAGAAGCTACAGACCGCCGTTGAACAAATCCGGGGATTTGATATTCGGTCGATCCCGACGGTGAACATGTTGTTAGGTCGTCTGGAAGCCATAGATGGAAATCTTGAAAAGTCACTGGAGCATCTCAACAAGGCTGAAAAAGCCGAGCCACGGCTTCCCGGCTTGCATCTACAACTTGGCCAGACCTATTTGCGCATGCGCCGCAATGAATCGGCCATTCGTGCCTTCCAAAAGGCACTGGACATCGATAGTGACAATGCCTCCGCGCACGAAGGACTGGCGGCCGCACTGCAGCGTCTCAAGCGTAACGACGAAGCGCTCGACCACGCCTTGACCGCCGTCGAGCTCGTGCACGACATGCCCCGCGCCCACCTGCGTCTCGGGGTCACCCTCGTCCGCTTGAAACATTTCGAACAGGCCGTGCAGGCATTTGAGACCTGTCTCAAGCTCGCACCCATGACCGGTGCCGCCCACCGCTATCTTGCGATGATCTTCCGCAACCACCTCGACCAACCAGAACTCGCGGAAAAACACCGCGCCGAGCTTCGCCGCGTTCAGAAGAAACGGAAGAAGGACAAAACAATAGCCCAACAGAAATCCTTCGCGGAAAATCCACCGCATCAGCTCGCCCCCGGCCCGACGGGAATTTACCCGGCATCCAACCCCGAGGAGATCATCACCATTGTCTCGGGACTGCCACGCACCGGCACCTCGGTGATGATGCAGATGCTCGCCGCCGGTGGTATCGAACCACTGAGCGACGGCAACCGCGAAGCAGACGAATCCAATCCCAGGGGATACTACGAATACGACAAGGCGATCCAACTCGCATCGGACTCCTCATGGGTCGGCGACGCCAAAGGCAAGGTCGTCAAGATCGTGGCTCAGCTTCTGCCCAATCTGCCCGATTTCATCGACGGGAAAATCGCCCGCTACCGGATCGTCTTCATGGACCGCGACCTCGATGAGGTCGTTGCCTCCCAACACACCATGCTCAGCAAGCAGGGAAAAAAAGGTGCCGACTTGGACGCAGATAAACTCAAGGAGACCTACGCGTCACAACTCGACTCCGTGCAACACATGCTCGCCGAACGGCGCATCTCGTGGGTCCAGATCAAACACGCCGATGTGATCAGCAACCCGGAACAAGTCGCCGAAGAACTCAACCAAGGGTTCGGCGGTCACCTCGATGTCCAGGAGATGGTCCAAGTGGTCGATCCTACGCTTTACCGAGAACGAACATAACTCGCCTGGTATCGGCCATGAGCGTCGCTTGTGACTCATACAAGCTATATATACAAAGAATCACTGATAAATTGGCTATGATGTCTTGCAAGGTATCGCCAAATTATGCAGGTTTGTTTTTTAGCAAAAACATCATTCTCACTGTATGTTGACTCAATTCATTAAATTTTCTGGTCCCTTAATCGTCTTGCTTTTTCTCGCTTCACTTGTCTCTGGTAGCATTATCTTGGCGAAGGAACGCCCACCAAATTTTATCTTTGTTCTCAGTGATGACATCGCGCAGGGCGACATTGGCGTTTATGGGCAAAAGCTCATCAAGACACCCAATCTTGACCGCATGGCGGCGGAGGGCACACGCTACCAGCAAGCTTACTGCGGCACTACCGTCTGTGCGCCATGTCGCTCGGTGTTTTTTACTGGTCTGCATTCCGGCCACTGCCCGGTCCGTGGAAACTGGGAAGTTGCACCTGAAGGTCAGCTGCCGATCCCGGCTGAAACAGTAACCATCGCGGAGGTCGCCAAGTCCGCTGGATACTCCACCGCCACATTTGGCAAGTGGGGCATGGGGTTTTTTGATTCAACAGGCAGCCCAATGAAGCAGGGGATCGACCACTTTTTTGGCTATAACTGCCAGCGCCACGCGCACTCGTATTTTCCAACCTATCTTTACAACGATGACAAACCGTTCCTGTTACCTGGGAACGACGGCCAGGGTGTTGGTAAAACCTACGCCCAGGAGTTGATCCAGAAGGCGATGATCAAGTGGTTGAAATCAAACGCTGACAAGCCGTTTATGATGTTCTACGCGATCACTCTGCCACACAGTAGGCACGAGATGGATGACCTCGGAATTTACAAAGATAAACCGTGGACTGAAAAACAAAAAAACTACGCTGCCCAAGTCACCCGCATCGATTCCGATATGGGAGAGATGCTCGCCACACTGAAGGATCTCGGGATCGATGACAACACCTTGGTCATTTTTACAGGCGACAATGGATCGTCGTTTAGTCCGAAATCAGAAATCGGAAAACGTTTCAACCAGGCCAATGGCTTGCGCGGATTCAAGCGAGGCATGTATGAGGGTGCGCTGCGACAAGCCGCCTTCGCCTGGTGGCCGGGAACCGTGCCCGCCGGCCGTGTCGATGAACAGCCGTGGGCGTTCTGGGACCTAATGCCGACCTTTGTTGAGATGAGCGGAGCCAAGCCGCCGAAGGGATACGAGACCGATGGTTTGTCACTACTTAGCTACCTCAAGGGTGGCAAGGCACCCAAACGTGATTATTTTTACTGGGAACTGCACCCCCAGCACCACACCGTGCAAGCGGCTCGCTGGGGCAACTGGAAAGCGGTACGCAACGGCGTCCATAAGCCCATTGAAATCTATGACCTCGAGACCGACTCGGGAGAGTCTAACAACCTAGCCAAATCCCGACCCGATCTCGTTAAGCGTGCGCAGGAAATCTTTACCGAAGCCCACCGTCCAGATCCGAACTGGCCACTGGTAGGTCGCAGCAAAAAACATGTCGATAGTTCGAACGCTGCATGGAAAGTAAAAATCTGGCGCGATAAAAATAAATGGGCACCTGAAGGGGCTCGTTAAAACTTTCCCCATAATAACCATGCCCATGAAGTTACCCTTATTCCCCCTCACCGTTTTTGGTGCCATACTAATGGCATCGGGCGCCCTGCATGCAGCAAAGCAAGCCCCAGGACCTGAACGCCCACCGGCGCCTACGCTACTCGCCCAGTGCGCCGCGCCCTTCAGGGACAACGCAGTGCTGCAGCAAAAAATCAAGCTGCCAGTCTGGGGAACATCGTTGCCGCAGGCGAAAGTTACGGTCGTTTTTGATACCCAGACAAAAACAACCGCCGCGGACAAAGACGGAAACTGGCGGGTCGTGCTCGATCCAATGGATGCTGTGAAGCTGAAATCCGTCAATGACAGCCCTGTGGGTAAGGTTATGAAAATTGTCTGCGAGAAAGACGGCAGCAAGGCGGTCAAAAAACTCAACAACCTCGTGATGGGTGACGTCTGGCTCTGTGCCGGACAGTCAAACATGGCTGGCAGAATGAAACGAGCTGGGCACCCCAAAAATTATCCTCCCAATAGCGTGAACAATGCCAACTATCCGGCACTTCGGCATCTGACACCTAACAAAGAATCATGGCAGGTCTGCAGTCCGGAAACGTCTGTGTGGATCTCACGAGTCAGCTTTTTCTTTGCCCGCCGAGTGCAGCGCGATGCGCTCGTGCCCATGGGGCTAATGGTAACCGCGGTGGGCGGATCCAATATTGAAAGCTGGCTTAACCAGCCTCCCTATCCTACGGGGGGCAATTACACTAAACTGCTCAGCCCGTGGGTCGGTTACAGTATCCGCGGTGCCATCTGGTATCAGGGCGAGAGCAACGAGAAAGACGGCCGTGGGTATCAACCTAAACTGGAATCGCTCATCACCGGCTGGCGAAAGGTTTGGAGCCAGGGCGACTTCCCAGTTCACTTTGTGCAACTTCCGGGGATTGGGAAATCAACCACCGAGAATCCCGCCGGCGGTGATGGTCGAGCCGAAATCAGGCAGGCTTATTTTGAAACACTGGCACTCAAGAATACTGGCATGGCGGTGACCATCGACGTCGGTGCGGTCAGTGAACACCCACCTAATAAATATGACGTCGGGGTGCGCTTGGCACGATCTGTCCTGCAAAAGGTTTATGGATTTAAAGATCTGACATGTTGCCCGCTCTATACCAAACATGTGATCAAAAAAAACGCTGTGTATATCTCATTCGATAATACAAAGTCGGGTCTAATGATTGCAAAAAAGAAAGGTTTCACGCCCCCCAAACCTACTTCCGGCGCCAAATTACAGTGGCTATCGATCCAGGCCAAAGACGGCAGCTGGCATTGGGCCGATGGAAAAATCGATGGCTCACAGCTTGTAGTTACAGGCAAGAACGTCAGCAATCCCATCGCCGTGCGCTACGCATACACCCAGCACCCCGTGGGATGTTTACTCTACAATAAAGACGGCCAGCCCGTCGGCCCATTTAGCACGATCGGTTACGGGCCAAAGCCCATCGAAAAAAAGCCCTGACGCCCGAAAGAATAAGTGTAGTCTCGCCGTAGAAAGCAAATTCACAACCCAATCCCAACAACACAGTAAAATCATGAAACAAAACCATATAACGAAAGCATCCTGCCTATTGACAGCGATGACCGTCGGACTCGCCGGAATGGCATCCGCAGACAGTAAACCCGCCGACGTATCCAAGCCCGTTCAGGTATTCCTGATCATGGGCCAATCCAACACCTTGGAATTCGGCAAGGTCAGTGACGAGCTAAAAACAGCCTACCCATTCCTCGCCGCTGATGGTGCTTGGAGCACCCGCAAGGATGTCCGCAACGTCTCTGTGATGGTTGGCAGGAAAGGCATCTACCGCAATGAATGGCTAACCGTTGAAAAAAAAGGTAAAATCGGTATCGAAATCGGCATCGGTCATGAACTCGGCAACGCGGTTGACGCCCCGGTCATGATCCTCAAGAGCTCCATCGGTAACCGCAGCCTCGGCTGGGACCTTCTGCCTCCAGGAACTCCTCGTTATTCACACGGTGGTAAAGAGCAACCCGCTTATGGGGAGACGTATCCAAGCAAGAGAGACATGAGCAAGATTGTAGCTTACGAAGAAGGCAAGACTCTGGGATGGTATGCTGGAAAGCAGTATGACGATGACGTCGCTAACGCCAAGAAGATCCTCGCTGACTTGGGTAAGTACTACCCTGGCGCCACGAAATACGAAGTTGCCGGCATCATCTGGTGGCAGGGCGACAAGGACATGCGCAACGCCGCACACGCCGCCGAGTATGAGAAAAACCTAGGTCGTTTGCTCGCTGCTCTGCGCAAGGACTTCAAAGCTCCTAATGCCAAGTTTGTCTGTGCCTCACTCGGTCAAACCGATGAGAGCGACAAGGACTCTGGCCACGGTAAGATCCTTCACGCGATGAAGAACTTCGCTGCCAGCAGTGACGACATCGGCTTCGTCTACAGCAAGCCGCTACTCGACAAACCAAGCAGCTCAAGTGGTCATTACGGTGGTAATGCCAAGACTTACATGAACGTAGGCGTAGCCCTCGGTAAGGAAATGGCCAAGCAACTCAAGAAGTAGCTTTTTCTACTCAACCCAATTCATCCGCAATTATGCGGCATATTTAACGGGCTGGTGCAATTGTCGTGCCAGCCCGTTTTTTTTTAACTAGGATTGTGCGTGGAGTATTTAGCCAATACAGGATAGCTCAATAAGCCGTCGAACCCTTTTGGGAGGTATAAATAAGCAAGATAAGTGGCAACCATGTTGAACAAACAAAATAAATAATAACATGATAGAATCCTGCTACTCATCTATTGTTTGATGTAAGGTATCATGGGCAGTCCATCTCAGCTCTATCCACACATTGATTTTTCACTGTAAAAATCCATCGTTCTGTGATCAAACCACCTCACGCCGTGAATTTTCACGGATCATTGTGCACTCCACACGCATCACTCTCCAATTATGAATGTCTCACTCAACTGGCTCAACGATCATCTTGATCTCTCCCACATGTCGCTGCAGGAAATCGATGACCTGCTGACGTTTGCTGGCGTAGAGGTTGAAGGTATTCAGCTGAAGGGCGTGCCTTCAGATAAGATCGTTGTCGCGCAGATCAAATCCGCAGACCAGCATCCAGATGCCGATCGACTTAAGGTTTGTATGGTGGATGCAGGAGAAGGCGAGCTGCGTCAGATCGTCTGTGGCGCGCAGAATTATTCAGTAGGTGATCATGTCCCATGCGCACTTCCCGGTGCCGACCTCGGTGAGGGATTTGTTATCAAAGAGGGAAAGCTACGCGGCGTCGATTCCCGCGGTATGCTCTGCGGTGCCGATGAAATCGGTATGGTCTCCGAGGTGGACGGACTAATGATCCTCTCACAGGATCTGGAAATCGGAAAACCACTCCAAGAAATTTTTGATACCGACACGATCATTGAAGTGGAAGTTACACCCAACCGTCCAGACTTGCTCTCACACACTGGCATGGCACGTGAACTGGCCGCCCTCGCGAAGCTCGACCTGGCAGGGCGGATTGGCCTCAATCCGCCGCTGGACACAGCTACATCTGAGGCAACCATCAAACTCTCCGCACCCGATTCCTGCCCGTACTACACAGCAGTCAAAATTTCCGGTGTCACCGTGGGTGAATCACCAGCATGGCTGAAGACCAAGCTTGAAGCCATCGGCCTGCGCCCGATCAACAACGTTGTCGATATCACCAACTACGCCCTGCACGAGCTCGGCCACCCGCTGCACGCGTTTGATGCCGCGAAAGTCAGCGGTGCTCTGGATATCCGCATGGCATCCGACGGCGAAATCTTCAAGGCACTCGACGAAGAAGACTACACACTCAACGCCGATGATGTTGTGATCTCCGATGACAGAGGCACCGCACTCGCACTCGGAGGCATCATGGGAGGACTCGACAGTGGCGTCACAGAGTCCACCACCGACATCATTCTGGAATCCGCGTATTTTACCCCATCAAAAATCCGCCGTAGCTCACGCCGGCTTATCCTCAGCTCAGATTCATCGTATCGGTTCGAACGTGGCAGCGACCCGCAGCAGGTTCTCTCCAGCTCTTCATTCGCAGCTAACTTGATTGTTGAACTCGCGGGAGGCGTAATCAGCGGCGCTACAGCCGTAGCAGGCGAGGCTCCACAGCTCACCGGTGAGGTGACTTTGGATGTGGAAAAGCTCGACCAGCTCATGGGAGGCTCGATTTCCCTTGAGGATGCCGAAGGGATCCTCACAAGACTGGGGCTCGACAAACTGGCCGATAACGCCTGGAGCGTGCCGAGCTATCGACTCGATCTTGGCCGCCACATCGACCTCGTTGAGGAAATTGCCCGAGTCCACGGACTTGAGAATGTGCCGTCTCGGTTCACCGGCAACTTTGCCAACGAAAGCGACGTGGATACCGCATACGATTACCAGATGGGTATGCGCAATACTCTGGCATCGATTGGATTTTACGAAACTCAAACCATCAAGCTCATCGCGGAGTCGGCACCGGATGCCACGATCGCCCAGATGGACACCGCACTGCCGCTGCGTCCGCTGCAGGATGGTGATGCCATCCGGGTGAAGCTTCCCCTCAGTGAAGATCACGCTGTGATGCGTCCCTCTCTTACACCAGGTCTCGTTGCTACTGCTGCGCGTAATATTCGCCAGGGATCCAAGTCGCTTCGCTTTTTTGAGATTGGCAGACAGTTCCGCAATGCAGGCGGGGGTAAGGCGACGGATATTGAATCTGACTCCATCGCTCTCCTATTGGGTGGCGAACGTCGGCCGGCCACGTGGTCGGTGAAAGCTGGTTGCCAAGGACAGATCGATGCCTTTGATGTGAAAGCCGTGCTTAACCACATTCTTCCCAACAAGCCGATTCAGCTCAACCCACGCGAGCGTGATGGATTTATCATTGCCGCAGACATCCAGTGCGATGGCAAACCGGTTGGTGTCTTTGCCCAGCTTAGCCCGTCGAAATGCCGTGAGCTTGATGCAGACTACCCAATTTATCTTGTCGAGCTTGATGCCAAGAAATGCCAGCAGCTAAGTAAAGGAATCAGCCAGGTTGATGATCTGCCGCAGTTCCCTGGATCAAGTCGTGATGCCGCTATGGAGGCACCTATTGCTCTGCCAAATGCCGACATCGAGAAGGTGATCAAGAAGCATAACGAAATGTTACTACAATCATCCGCCTGCTTTGATTTGTTCACTGACCCTACCGGTAAGAAAATGGCCGCGGACAAGAAATCCATCACCTACAGCTTCCACTACCGCTCTGCCGAGCGCACGTTGAAGGCGAAAGAGGTCGATCAAGCGCACAAAAAACTTCTCGATCACCTCGCGAAAACCCTGCCTATTACGTTCCGTTAGGGAATATAGTGCAGGATGATAAAGTGGGTTGACTAACCACAGCAGCGTGGTGCCGCACCCGCTAGCTAGGCAGTTACAGCGCCGCGTCCGTCGTCGAGGCCTGACTTCTCGAGGTAGTAATCATAGCCACCTGCGTAGCGGGTGAGCTTGCTCGCGCCCTCGGGGTTTTTCGGATCGGGGCCGACGTGCAGGGTGACTTCCGCTAGGTTACGGATGAAGTGCACATCGTGGGAGATGAATACCAGCGTGCCTTCGTAGTGCTTCAGTGCTTGAAGTAATGCCTCGATAGAAATGATATCGAGGTGAGTAGTTGGCTCATCCATCAACAGCAGGTTTGGCGGGTTGACCAGGAACTTGACCAGATTGAGACGTGACTTCTCACCTCCAGACAGCACACGGACTTTTTTGTGTACGTCAGCACGGCGGAACAGGAAGGATCCTAGGATGGAACGGGCTTCATCTTCGCGCATATCGCCACCACTTGCCATGACTTCTTCTAACACGGTGTTAGATTCGTCCATGGATTGTGTGCGGTGCTGCGAGTAATAGCCGAGGTTGGTGTTGAATCCTGCGTTGCGTTCTCCCTCTTGAAACTCTAACTGACCAGCGAGAATTTTTAACAGGGTGGATTTACCCGCGCCGTTCGGGCCGACGAGCACCATGCGATCACCTCTTTCCACAACGAGTTCCAGATTTTCGTAAATGACATTGTCATCGTAGGCCATCTTGATTTTTTCTAGCTCAATGACTTTCTGGTTCGAGCGTTTCGGTTGGGGAAAATTGAATTTGAAGACCTTACGTGGCTTGATCGGCTTCGGCAGGCGCTTCATTTTTTCCATCTGCTTCACCCTCGACTGGACCTGGGCTGCCTTGGAGGTGACGGAGCGGAAGCGATCGATGAATTCCTGGAGGCGATCAAACTCCTTCTGCTGGTTTCGGTATGCCTGTACTTTCTGAGTGTAACGCTTTTGGCGTTGATCGAGGTATGATGTGTAATTGCCGGTGTAGGAAATGAGTTGTTCTTCGTCGATTTCATAGACGGTTTCAATCAGGCCGTCCATGAAGTCGCGGTCGTGCGAGATCATCAGCAGTGCACCCGGGTAGGTCTTGAGATACTGCTGTAGCCATATCAGTGCCATCAGGTCGAGGTGGTTAGTCGGCTCGTCGAGCATGAGCAGATCGGGTTCCTTGACCAAAAGCTGGGCAAGGTGGGAGCGCATGATCCAGCCACCGGAAAATTTGTTTGCGGGCTGGTCAAAGGCGTCTTGCTTGAACCCGAGCCCTGCGAGAATTTTTTTTGCCTTGGGCTCGAGCTGGTAGCCGTTGGCAGCGTCGAAGGTGTCTTGAGCGGCGTGGTATTCCGGGGTTTCGGTCTTGCCCGAGGCATCGCCCTCACGCATCACGCGGATGGCCTTCTGCAGTTCCGGCGTGATGCCGATCGCAATTTCCAGAATCGTCTCCTCACCCGGATCTCCAGCTTCCTGCGCGAGATAGCCTGTGATGGCGTAGTCGTCTTGCTCGACACTTCCGGTGTCGGCATCCTCTTCGCCGAGGATCATTTTGAAGAGCGTGGACTTCCCGGCGCCGTTAGGTCCGACCAAGGCGACGCGTTCGCCCCAGTTGATGGTCATGTCGGCTTCTTCGAAGAGAGTGCGTCCGCCTAGGGACTTGGTGAGATTTCTGATGACAAGCACGCGGGGTGCTTAGCGGAAGATACTGGAATGTCAACTCTGAGGAGTCATTTGCTGGCAATGATCGGTCATTTGGTAGGTTGGAGGCTATTATCGGCTGAGAGTCATAACCGGGCCCCAAAAGGACCAGGTTGATGAATGAGAAAAATTCGACAAGTTTCCTCATTTCGCTAATACTTGGCTTCTGGGTCAGTTGTTTGTGGTTTTCAAGGCATCCTTGTTACAAGCATAGTTGGCCAAGGTAATAAACTTGCTGGTCGCGCAAGATAAGAAAACCATTCATTATTTGCCAGATTGAGTAACATCGAACATTTTCTAGTGCTTACCTTATGAGGTTTGTTGCATCATAAAACATTTGTAATTACAATATAACAACCATATAATTCGCTTAACTATTACCATAACGGGCAATTGATGAACAGATCACAGCAAAAGCCGCAAAATCCAGGATTCGCGCTGATCGCGACGGTTTCCGTCATGGTTCTGATCGTGTTGGTTGCAATGGCGATGCTGGCGCTTTCGACGACGGAGATCCGATCATCAAGACAGGGAAATGCCCAAGCGGAAGCGCAGGCGAATGCACGTTTGGCGCTGATGATTGCCATTGGAAATTTACAAAAGCACGCGGGCTCCGATATGCGCATCACGGCTCCCGCGGACATAGTGGATGATTCTTATCCTGCGGGTCTTGGGGTTTGGCGTAGCTGGGAAGGCTCTGATCACCAGCAGTCCGGCAGTTTACAAGGCAGACCGATCGCCCCTGATTATTCTGCCAAAAATAAATCGGTATCTGACGACGGGCGATTTGTGTCGTGGCTCGTTTCTGGTGCTGACTCAGATCCCCTGCCGGGTGACTTGCCTTCATTGATTCGGAAAGTCCCTTCTACGGGCACGGCACCAATTCTGGCAGAGGGGACCTTGGCAGATTCGGATCAACGTCAAGTTCACCTTGTTCCACAGGAAGTCGGTTCGGGCGGAGCCATGGCCTGGTGGATTTGCGGCGATAATCAAAAAGCGCGTATTCCACAGCCATATGATGAAAGCAATACCACGATCGCTGGATGGTCAGATAGAAACCGTAACCACTCAGTGGCCGATCCTGAGCCCTTCGATCTCGATCCGGTATTGGCTGATCCCGCGCTTGCTGGCAAAGCGGTGACTCGTAGTAGCGCGGATCTCATCGCTGATACCGATGTACCTACCGAAAGCTTCCATGATCTTTCCCCTCATTCCACGGGGTTACTCACCAATGTCGCCACCGGTGGCTGGAGGAAGGATCTTTCTTTGCTCACTGAGAAATGGGATGAGCAACCGACCACTGGGTTGGAATTTTTCCAGATCAGTCCGACCGAGCATCTTCAATATACTCGTCCTGCGAATGATACGGATTATCGACCCGCTATCAGCATGCTGTATCATTGGTCCGATTACCGGCATTACCCCTATAGGGAGTTTTGGATCGAGCGCGGGCCGATAGCTAGCTGGGCGAGGGTGAAAAGCTACGCGACTCTCTATAAGAAAATGTCATCTTCAACTACTGATGCGCCCAACATTGATCATCAAAGTTGGGCGGATACCGGGCACCGTGGTCGCACTGATGCCTCTGTGTTGAGGGCAGGACATGAAATTTTTCATAACATACGTGTCCTTCCTCAGGTGGCTAGGTTGCAACTCATCGTTTCTCATTATGCGACCACGGCGGGCGCGGTACCTGGGAAATACCGCCCAGCAGTGCTCTACACTCCCATCATCACCGTATGGAACCCTTATAATACCCAACTCACGCTCAATGGCTCCCTGAGATTCAGTGCAGCTTACACATGGCCTTTGGCCCTGAATCATCGGGTGAGCGGCGCTAATCTAGCGGATGAATATTGGGCGGTCCAAGGAGGTGGCACCTCGGGGGAGTATCGCACAAAATGCTTGGGTAAGCATCCGCATTGGTTCCAAGATATGGCCTATCACCTCCGACAAAGCCCTATGGTTTTGGAACCAGGAGAGACGCGTATTTTTAGTCCCGCTGAGGGTGTTCGAGTTGATAGAACAGACACGAACAGGGCCTATCTCGACGTTTACCCTGGAGTAAGGACTGGGGGAGGGATGTACTACACCATGGATCGTAGATTTGATCTGAACAGCCCTCCTGATCAGGAGAAGATTTCATTCGCTGGTGGTGCGACGATCGAAGCTGATGCCAAATTTGATGTCGCTTCTCGAGGGACTGCATGTGGATGGGCTTACCAATGGTTTATCAACAGCTTTGGTTCAGGTGGATCCCATAGTTGGTTTCAAATATTCTACGAACATACCATGGCAGACGCGTTATACCCACCGTTAGAGGGATTGGCTTCAGCCACACTGGCACAATGTGCAGATACTCCCGTTCCTTTTCTTTCCATAACCCTGGGCTCCCGCATTGCCAACCATAGGGCAACGGCAACGAAAGGAGTGGTTCAAGCTAATCCTGTTGTGGACTTCTTCTCTTCTGGCCCTCGACCCAGATTCACGGATGCGTATCCCGGTATGGATAATCTCCTCAATTGCCCATGGGATGTTAGTATGGTCGAGCATGCATCTGGGGCGGATGACATGCTTCCCAATGTCGATAACTCAACGGATAGCAGCTACATCGTCACCGGAGTGCGTAAGGCCGAGGGGGTATCCCGCATCGTTGCCGCAGAGCTGCCAACACGTCCGCTGGCATCTCTGGCGGATCTGACCCACATGCAGATCCGTGGCTTGAACCCGACACCGCCTTATTCAGGAAATGTTGTAGCCAACTCAGATGCATCGCCGCTCATTCCAAAGAACAACATTGTGAACGCCTCCGGCAACGGTCGTTCCAGTAGACGCGATAACGAGCAGCAAGACGATTCCTACTGCTCGAACCATGTCCTTTTCGACGACTGGTTCTTTTCCTCCATCGCGCCGGAGCCCAATGGTTTCGGTGGCTCTGGCGGAACCAGTCTACGCCAAAACTATATCGACTTTGTTACTGGGAAAGACCCTCTGACCAATCGGGCCTATCTTCCGATCCAAGAGGATCAGGTCGATAACAGCACCAAGGCCAGTGAGCTGTATTCGGATGAAGTCCAGCCAGCTGACTCGTGGAAAACCATTGCTTCCCGGCTCGAGGTGCAGGGTATGTTTAATGTGAACTCGACTTCTGTAAAAGCTTGGCGTGCTCTGTTAGGTCATGCCCGTAATCATAAGATTCCTTATACCAAGACGGACGGGAGTGTCGCCATATCTGACAAAACAAATTATGCCACCAGTCGCACCAGCGTTGCTGGAGACCGGGCCGCCGGTGAAGCCCCACAAGTGGCTGGGGAGTATCTCGAGACCACGCAATTCACCGGTTATCGTGTTTTTACCGATGATCAGCTCGATTTCCTCGCCGAAGAAATTGTCGAGCAAGTCCGCCTTCGCGGCCCCTTCCTCTCGCTTTCGGAATTCGTGAACCGGCAGCTTTCATCGGATACAGAACTTGCGTTGGCCGGAGCCATCCAGACTGCCCTCAATGCCTTGACGGCAAACTCCAGCTTAAACCCCTTTGATACGATACAAAATGAGTCGGTCGCATCAGTGGCCAACCCGTTCGCTGGTGGAGCAGACGCAGGTTACGTATTTCCAGAAGCTGCCGTCGGCCACAATACCTATGGCTTGCCCGGCTGGACACGCCAGGCGGATATCCTCCGACCACTCGCTCCCATTCTTTCCGCGCGCGACGACACCTTCACCGTCCGCGCTTATGGAGAATCCCGTGCGGCGGATGGCACGGTGCGCGCCCGCGCTTGGTGTGAGGCAACGGTGCGACGCACGAGGGATTTCTTGGATCCTACAGATGAAGCAGACATGACCACGCAGCCCACTAAGTCAACCAACAAGACATACGGCAGGCGTTTCAAGATGGTCTCATTTCGCTGGCTGAGTGCCGACGAAGTGTAATATCGTGATGGATTTTCACGTATTTCAATCTTCGAACCATGCGATTTATCTCCTTCATTATTTTTCTCTCTCTGGTGCCCGTTCTCCATGCTCAGGAGCGAGAGCACACCTGCCGTATCCTTTTTCTCAATGGACCTCAGCGAGCTGCGAGTAAATACTATCTTTTTGACGGTAAGAAGTCACAGGAAGTCAAACTTCCCAGATTGAGCTTATCGCCGATTTACAAGCTCAGGTCCGGAGATATCAAACTCTGGTTACTTACCTCACCTGTTGCGGAACTGGAGGAAATACCGAAGGGCGCACCATCGGTCACTATCACTGCGGGCACACAGGATTTTTATCTGCTCATCGCCCGTGACCCATTGAATACAACCGTGCCGCTACGCATGCAGATTGTGAATGCGAACTATGACAAGATCGGGCGTGGCGATATGCTCTGGTTCAACCTGACTCAAAAGTACCTTGTGGGGGAACTCGGAAAATCCTCTCTCAAGCTGCCGCCAAGGAAATCCTCCCTCGTGAAAGCACCCGCACGTGAGCATGGAAATTATCCGGTTGAGATTTACTTCCGCGTCCCCGGTGACAACCGCACACACCCGCTGATCGAAAGCCAGTGGCGTCACGACCCGCGCTCACGAAGTATTGTATTTGTCTTTGACGAAGGCAATCGCCGAGCACCACGAGTTCAGTCGTTCTCCGACTTCCGCATGCCGGAGAAGAAAGAAGGGGAGTGAAAAACGAGGTGCTGGGTGGCCTACTTCAGCTCCTTGATCTTGATGTTTTTCCAAGCGACGGAAAACGGACCGCGGTTTCCGACTCCGTGGACTTGCAGGCCGATGAAGCCTTTTGGGTGGGATTTGAAAATCGCCTCATCGGTGAGATCACAAACCATGTTGCCGTTGATCCATGTCTGGATGCGAGCGCCATTGCAGACAATGCGGTAGTGGTTCCACGCGCCGTCTTTGAAGTGCTTATGTGGCTTACGCTTGTCGTTGGCTACAAGCCACCCGCGACCGGTTGCCTCGCCGTAGATATAGCCGCCTTCGCCACCATTGCGTATATCAGTGGCTTCGATTTCGCACTGCGGACCGTTGACGCGGCCTTCAGGTGTGTTGCCTTTCGTTTGTGAACGTAGCTGCACGCCCGAGTTGAGCTTGTTGTCCACTTTAACATCAAACTGCAGTTCAAAATCTCCGTAGTCTTTATTGGTACAGAGGAAAGAGTTCGGGCTACCCTTCTTGGTTGTGCCGACGATGGTGCCATCTTTGACGACGTATGTGGCGGTGCCGTTTTTCTGGCTCCAGCCATTGAGCGTTTTGCCATCGAATAGGCTGGTGAAGCCATCAGCTTTTTTGCCATGGTGGTCGGCATGCGCGAATGCAATGAGGGCAGAGGAAATAGCGAGGAAAAGTGATTTTTTCATGTGCTTTAGGATACTTGGTTTCTAGGAGAGATCTTTCAAGAGCCGATGATCTTGCTATTCTTGCTTTTCAGCCGGGCCACGGAGTAGTGGGGGTCGTCGGGTAGCACTTCGATATCAACAAGCGTGCCTGCTTTTTTGAGCATCTGTCGGCAATCGGGTGAGAGGTGGCGCACGTGCAACTCCTTGCCGGCGTTTTTATACCGGTCACCAAGTGCGTTGATCGCCTCAAGGCCGGAGAGGTCGCAGACCCGGGCTTCCTCGAAATCGATAACGATGTTTTGAACATCTGACTTGGCTTGAAACTTGTCGGAGAACTCCCTGACAGATCCGAAGTAGAGCATGCCTTCTACGCCGTAGATGCGTTCTTCCGGCGTGTCTTTATGCATTGTGACGGTAATGTGCTTTGAGCTCTCCCATGCGAATACGAGAGCGGAGAGAATGACACCAACAAAGACCGCAAGTGCGAGGTCATGCATGATCGCGGTAACCAAAGTCACTGTGATGATGATGAGCATTTCTGATGGCGCGATTTTTCCAAAGCTCTTGAACGTCGACCACTCGAAGGTGCCGATCACGACCATGAACATCACGCCAACCAGAGCCGCGATGGGGATTTGCACAATGACGGGTCCACCGAACATGATGAACGCTGCAAGCGCGAGCGCAGCAACGATTCCGGATGTACGACCTCGACCACCGGATTTGATATTGATCAGCGATTGGCCGATCATCGCGCAGCCGCCCATACCGCCAAAGAGGCCAGAGAGAATGTTGGCTCCACCCTGAGCGACACATTCGCGGTTTCCTTGACCACGAGTCTCAGTGATTTCATCGATGAGCTGAAGCGTCATTAGGGATTCGATGATGCCGACCATGGCGACGACGAAGGCGGTTGTGAGAAGGAATTGCCAGTGATCCATGAAATGAACTCCTTCTGGGATGCGGAACGGTGGAAATGAGCCAAGTAGAGTGCCGTCACCGCCACCGTCTTTGAGCACATCACTAATCGTGCGCGCACCGAGACCAAAATAGGAAATAAGTCCGACAATTAGGATAGCAGCGAGAGTGGATGGGATCGTTTTGGTAAGCTTGGGGAAAAATTGGATGATAGTCATCGTCAGGACCACTAGCCCAATCATAAGAAACAAAGCGTTGCCCTGCATCCACTCGCCTCCGCTTTTGAAGAACCCGAATTGACCCATACAAATGACAATCGCTAAGCCGTTTACAAAACCAATCATCACAGGGTGGGGGACCAGCCGAATCAATCGGCCGAGCTTTAGCACACCAAAGAGAATCTGGATCACGCCCGCCAGGATGATGACAGCAAAGAGCCATTGCAGCCCGAGTCCGGGCTCGATCTTGTCACCTTCTTGCACCGCCTTACCTGCTACTACCGCGATGGCACCAGTAGCACCTGAAATCATGCCCGGACGACCACCGCAGGCTGAGGTGATAAATCCCATAAACACAGCCGCCCATAGCCCTACGAGCGGATTGACTCCGGCGATAAATGAGAATGCAATTGCTTCGGGAACAAGGGCAAGGGCAACGGTCAGTCCGGAAAGTGAATCGTCCTTGAGGTTGCCGTTTTTCTTGGTGAAGAGATGGAACATAAAATTTAAAGTGTGCGTGTGTAGCCACGCGAACTAGTGGGTAGGGTAGGGAATAGCAACCCTGAACTGAGGGTTAATCCTCATCCCTCGAACAGAAAAACGTTATGATTTGGCTATTTTCATCACAAGGCGAGGCATCATCAAAATCCCCAATTCTCTGGGCCACCGTGAATCCTGTGCTCTCAAGAATACGGCTGAGTTCATTGGGCCAGTACCAATTAAGCCGATGAGTGCTCTCACTCGTTTTGGTTACAGAATCACCTTTATCCACAATCTCATAACGATGTTCGCGAATGAGTCGCTGGAAGAGACGTTCAATTTGAAAACGTGTTTGGCAGCGAGCGATGTTGCCGTCAGGGAGTGGCGTTTCCTGATCAAGAAACCAGGTATTTTCCTCAAGCTCTCCGATGATTTCCGCCCACGGGATAAACAGCGTGATGTAGAGCCCGCCTTCAGGGTGGAGGTGCTGGTGGATGTTGGAAAATAACTCAGGTAGTTTCTCTGGAGGAGTAAACTGTAATGTGAACGCCGGAAGTGTGATGGCTGAATACGTGGAGCCCGTGGAAAAATCTAACATATCCGCGTGGTGGAGCAACGGCTCGTGTGCGGCGCATTTTTCAGCGCACATACCCAACATCTCCTGTGAGTTATCCAGCCCCTCAAGTAGGAATCCATTTTCCAAGAGAGGTAACATGAGCCGACCTGATCCACATCCGAGTTCCATGGCAGTACCTAGATGGTTTTCCAGAAATTTTTCTAACAACGGTAGTTCTGCCGAGCGGCCTTCAGCATCGCAGAACACATCGTGTAACTTTGCTTCCAGAGAATCATACATGGTATTTGTAGTTTAAAATTTAGAGTTTTAAAGCAGCGCCTACGCATCTTCCGGTTTGATCAATGCGTAGAGCGTGGTGCCGGTAACCGGCTCGCGCATCTCATCATGCGCAACTCGTAGCCCGCGCTCCTCACTGTCGAGAAACAAGAGCACATGATCCTCGCCATACATTTGTTTGAAATCATTGTAAGAAAATTGCTCGGTGAGTGTTGTTTTTTTGATAGCCGCACCTTCCGCGGCGAAGCGTTCGAGTCGATTATACTTTGGGCGTGATGGGAATGAGATGCGTCCTCGCATGTGTGAGGCAACCGCTGTGGAGTGGTGGTAGTCATCATCGTGCGGAGCCACTTGCCAGATGAATTCTCTGCCAAAAACGTGCACAAAATGCTGGGTCGCGAGTGAGTTTACCTCGTCGTTTGGGGTGGTCGCCAATAGCTGACCAAGCCCAGACAGCTCAAGCTCATCCTCAACGTATTCTGAGAGGATGTTGGCACGGTGAGCGGGAATGCCTAATAATTTTGCCTCAGCAATATTGTCGTAGTTAGTATCTAACAAAAGAACATCATGACCATCATCTTGTAATGCCTTTGCAGCAAGGCGCGTCCACAGCCCTGCACCTGCAAATAAAATACCGCGCGGGTCCTTGGTGGCGAGCCCGAGCATACGTGCGATGGGTGCAGCAAAAATACCATACACCGCTACCGTGCCAATGATGACGATAAATACAATTGGCACCATTTGTCCGGTCGCCTTACTGATGTTTTCGGATAGATGCCCAGCCGCGATAGCGTGGTCGAACTCCAATGCAAAAATAGCAGTGACCGCTGCAGCGACGATTCCTCTGGGTGCCATCGCTGATAAAAATATTTGTTCTTTTAATGTAACCTGTTTTGAAAACAGGTTGGCACTAAATACGGAGAGTGGGCGCACGACGATGACAAGGATAGTTAGTAACAGGAGTCCAGGAATAAGAGCGTCTTGGAGGTCAGTCAATTCCACTCGCCCAGAGAGCACGATGAACAGAACGGATATGATAAGCACACGCAGGTTCTCTTTAAACTCGAGGATGTGTTTTACAGACACGGATTTTTGGTTGGCAAGTGCGATGCCAAGTACCGTGCAGGTGAGCAGCCCGGACTCTGCTTGAATGGCATTGGACGCAGCGAATGCAGTTGCGGTTACAGCTAATAAAAACACCGAGTGCAAGTAGTCGGGAATCAGATGGTGCTTGAGTAAGAGCTCGATGATTTTCGCCAAAACATAGGCCATCACCACACCAACGAGTAAAGTGAGACCCAGGGCACGAAGCACCTCGTCCATCGCGGCATCTACACTACCTGCGATTGCGATTTGATACACAAGCACAGCAAGGATTGCGCCTATCGGATCAATTACGATACCTTCCCATTTAACGACGTTACCTATTTTTCTCGATGGCTTGATGTGCCTTAATAATGGAGCAATGACGGTTGGGCCAGTGACCACCAGAATAGCACCCATCATCGATGCTACTTGCCAGTCGTAGCCGAGCAGGTAACGAGCAAAGCCGTAGGTTAGTAAGAAACTCACCACCGCGCCGATGGTGCAGAGACGGAGGATTGGAGCGCCGCTCTCTTTGAGATCAGAAAATTTCAGAGTCAGTCCACCTTCAAAAAGAATAACGGCTACGCATAATCCCACTGCAGATAGGAGCACATCACTGGACGCTAGGTAGTCATCCATCTTAGCTCCTGTAAAATAGCTGAGTCCAAATCCAAAAGCCAGCAGCAGCAGGATTGATGGCAGCTTGCATTTCCATGCCAGCCATTGAGCTAAAATCCCAAGCGCGAGAACTAATGTAAAATATATGAGTGGGGTCATGTGCAGTGATTTAAGTGAATAGCAGGAAAGCAATTATGACCAATGTATTTACAGTTCATTTGAAATATCTAAAAATATATAATAAAAAAAACTTGGCGGCTTGACGTGAGGTAACCGTTTGACCAGTCTCACCACAATCCAAAATGATCACTTGTGATCAAATTCATTTTTTTACGATTTATAAACCAAGCGAAATTTTTATACTGTGTATTCAAACGAAGATTACCTACTCGAACTCCTAACAGAAGCTGGTCTGGTAACGGCCGAGGAGATTGATTCCGTTCGCAGCCAGCTAAAAGGCAGTGAGAGCGCAGTGGAGCGCTTGATCAGCGATGACCGCTTAAGCGAGGAGCAAGTGGCGCAGGTATGTGCGCAGAGCTCTAGTATGGATTTCATTGATCTGATACACACGCCGATTGCTCCGGATCTATTTGAGAAAATTCCTGACGATATCGCCAAACGCTTTAGAGCGGTTCCGGTCGCTGATGACGGCATCTACCTCACGGTGGCAGTCTCCGATCCGCTTGATTTTGAGACTTTAGACAGTCTGCCGCACATACTGGGGCGCGAGATCCAGCCAGTCTGTGCCACTGCATCTGCCATTAACCAGATTATTCACCAGAATTACGCTGGTGATGTGGACGAGGCGGAAAAGGTATCTGAGTTCACGGTTGTCAGTGCAGAAGGTAATGAGGAGGCATCAGCAGATGATGCTCCAATCATCCGAATGGTTTCTGCCATGTTATTGGATGCCTTTAAAATGGGTGTTAGTGATATTCACATAGAACCATTGGAGACGTCACTCCGAATTCGTTTTCGTGTCGATGGTAAACTTGTGGAGGTAGACAACCATCCGAAAAAACTCCATCCAGCGATTGTTGCTCGCGTCAAAGTGATGAGTGGCAGCATGAGTATTGCAGAAAAGCGGCTACCGCAAGACGGCCGCATTCAAATACGTGTGGCTGGTAAGGAGGTGGATCTGCGTGTTTCCTCCGTGCCAAGTAACCATGGCGAAAGCATCGTGATGCGTATCCTAGACAAAACCTCGCTCATGCTGGGTCTTCCAGAGCTGGGCTTCTTGTCCGATGACCAAGACACGTTCAACAAACTGATTCGATTGCCCGATGGTATCATTCTAGTGACTGGTCCAACCGGATCGGGTAAGACAACCACTCTTTATGGCTGTCTGAATACAATTAATACATCCGACCGAAAAATCATCACTGTTGAAGACCCAGTGGAATACGAGCTGCCGGGTATTAACCAAGTGATGGTTAAGACTGACATTGGTATGACCTTTGCTGCCGCTCTGAGGGCAATGATGCGTCAAGCGCCCAACATTATCATGGTGGGTGAGATTCGTGATAAGGAGACAGCCAGTATTGCTATTCAGGCTGCATTGACCGGCCATTTGGTATTTTCAACACTTCACACGAATGATGCTCCTGGCGCAGTAGCTCGCCTAGCCGACATTGGCATCCAGCGCTTTCTTATTGCTTCATCCATTCGTGCGATTGTCGCCCAGCGGCTTGTTCGCAAACTATGCCCTAAGTGTAAAGCGCCAGCTGTCCTGACCGATCGTGAAATGCGCGTTTTGGGTCTAGATGCCAAGCAGGTCGCAGAGAGTGAGATCATGGGGCCTGAGGGTTGTGATATGTGCCGCACCACAGGATACAAAGGGCGGATGGGCATTTTTGAAATCTTTAAGGTGGACGATGAAGTCAGACACCTCATCAATGAGAAGCTCACCTCACCTCAGCTCCGCCGTCGCGCGAGAGAGTTGGGGATGCGTACGTTACGTGAGGACGGCATCCGTAAAATTCTATCAGGCTCTACTTCCTCCGAGGAGGTTCTACGGGTGACGATGGCCGATAGTGATTAGCGTTTTAACTTTTTAGCAACATACCCCCCTGTAATCAGGCGACAACAAAGCGAATATAACTTTCATGGACAATTCACAACTCATCGACATCTTCCTTAACCGTGGCTTGATCGATCAGTATCTGGCGGATGACATCATTCAAGAGATCGAAAACAGCGGCAAGGAAATCTCCGAAATCCTCTCAGACTACGATGTCATTCAGGAGAAGGACGATATTTGGCCGATCATCGCCAACGAACTGAGCGCCGGAATGGTTGACCTAAACAACTTTGAACCACCACCTGAGCTGCTTGCCATGATTCCTGCTGGTTTGGCTCGTCTCCATGGCGCGTTGCCCGTGAATGTTGACAGTGAAGGCCTTACAGTTTGCCTTGTAGATCCACTCAATCCACAAGCTATTGAGGATTTACGATTTGGATTGGGTAAAGAGATAATCCTTGCGATTGCACCCGATTATGTGGTGGAGAAAAAACTTGCCGACGCCTACGGTGGTGAAGGACAAGCGATGGATGACATCCTAAATCAGCTTGAATCTGGAGCTGACGGAACTGGGGAGCCGAGCGCTCAAGATTTAGAAGCGGAGGCGAACTCTGCACCCATCATCCGTTATGTCGATCTCGTACTCTACCAGGCAATCAACGAAGGAGCGTCAGATATCCATTTTGAACCCTTCGAAGCAGACTTTAAGATTCGCTATCGTGTAGATGGTGCACTTTATGAAATGGCTCCACCTCCGGTGCACCTCGCGCTCCCCATCCTTTCAAGGATTAAGGTCATGTCCAACATGAACATTGCGGAGAAACGAGTGCCACAGGACGGGCGCATCGTTAAGCACATAGGTGAGAAGCAAGTCGATATGCGTGTTTCTACACTCCCCACTCAGCATGGAGAAAGTATTGTGTTGCGTGTTTTAGATCGCAGTAATGTAAATCTCAGTCTGGAAGCTCTGGGCATGCCTGATGATGTTTTTAAATACATTAACGAAACGGTAAGAAAACCTAATGGAATTTTTATATGTACCGGCCCAACGGGTGCGGGTAAGACCACAACCCTTTATGCAGCGCTCAAGGAAATTAACACCATTGACTCCAAACTTTTGACGGCAGAGGATCCGGTGGAATACGACGTTGATGGAATTATTCAAGTGCCTGTGAACGAGGGGATTGGGTTATCATTTTCTCGCGTACTACGTGCGTTCTTGCGTCAAGATCCCGACCGCATTTTAGTTGGCGAGATTCGTGATCTGGATACAGCACAAATCGCTATCCAAGCATCATTAACAGGCCACTTGGTGTTGTCTACATTGCATACTAATGATGCTCCTGGCGCTGTGACGCGTCTGGTCGACATGGGCACCGAGCCATTTTTAGTAGCGGCCTCCCTCGAGGGAGTGCTCGCACAGCGCTTGTTAAGAACTATTTGTAAGGATTGCAAAGCCTCATATGAGCCAAACGAGGCTCTATTAAACCAGTTGGGTGTTTCTTCGCACGAGCTCGGTGACAAGGAATTCCATACCGGTAAAGGGTGTGATTCTTGTGATCAGTCTGGCTACAAGGGTAGACGTGGATTGTTTGAGCTATTAGATATCACTGATCCCATACGCGATTTAATCACCGACCGTGCGCCCACTGTGGTGATCAAGCAGAAGGCGATCGAACTTGGTATGGAGACCTTGCGTGAAGATGGATTACGCAACATCTACGATGGGAACACCACCATCGAAGAGGTGCTCAAATACACCTAAATAAAAATTCTCAAAACAAAGCTCGAAATTCCGCACATTTTTTTTACTCTTTTATTATAACATCCTAAATAACATGGCAAATTTTCAATACATAGCACTCGACGCCAAAGGTGAGCAGACCACAGGAACCGTTCAAGGAGCCAGTGAGTCGGACGCTATTCAGCAACTTCGTTCTCAAGGGCTCTATCCCACTCAAGTAGTTGAGGAGGGCAAAGGCACACTTCAAGCTGGTAAAAACAAGCCCAAGGCACGCGGCAAGAAAAAAGTCAAAACTGTATCCGGTGGAAAAATCAAGCCAAAGGTATTGATGATCTTTACTCGTCAGCTTGCCACTCTAATTGATTCTGGACTTCCTTTGCTTCGCGGACTCACGGTGCTCGGCAAGCAAGAGCCTAATCCTGTGTTGCGTTCTACCGTGAATTCGCTTGCGGATTCTGTTCAGACAGGTGCCACATTCTCAGAGTCCCTCTCTCAGCACCCTAAGATATTTAACAAACTCTTCGTGAATATGGTGAAAGCCGGTGAGCTTGGTGGTGTTCTTGAAGTGGTGCTCACGCGTCTCGCTGAGTACATGGAAAAAGCGCATAAGCTTAAAAATAAGATTGTCTCCGCGATGGTGTATCCTGTGATCGTGCTCTTTATCGCGATTGCTATTTTGGTCTTTCTCATGCTTTTCATCGTGCCCAAGTTCAAGGACATGTTTGGAGATCAAGATCTCCCGGCTATTTCGAACATCGTTTTCAATGCATCAGATAACATGCTAGCGCGCAGTTTTGTGTTGCCTAATATTGTTTGGATATTTCTTGTTGTATCTGGCATCGTTGTTTTGATCAAAGCATGGGGTGGAACTAGCGGTGGTCGTGGTGTCATTGATGCTTTTAAGCTCAAAATTCCCATACTTGGTGAGCTCACTAAGAAGAGCGCAATTTCTCGGTTTTCTCGTACTTTAGGCACGCTTGTCACTTCCGGTGTGCCAATTCTCCAAGCCCTCACAATCACTCGAGATACTGCAGGAAACGTGGTAGTTTCTAAGGCCATCGACCAAGTTCATGAAGCGGTCAAAGAAGGTGAATCTATTGTAGCACCACTGCAGGCTAGTGGAATTTTCCCTGCCATGGTCATCAGTATGGTCGATGTGGGTGAAGAAACAGGTCAGTTACCAGAAATGCTGCTAAAAATCGCAGACGTATATGATGATGAAGTAGATAACGCTGTCACTGCACTCACATCCATCCTGGAACCCATCATGATTGTATTCTTAGCGCTGGTTGTCGGCACGATAGTATTTGCGCTGTTCTTACCATTAATTAAGATGATCCAAAATGTCGATGCGCCTCAGTAGCAGCCACCCCATGTTACGCAGCAGGATTTGATTGCTGCGGAACGAATGGTGGCTCTCTTGGGCAGCAACCTTGAAAAAAAGTCCAGTGACGTTATTATCATGAAACAACCATCTCAAATTCGATCCCGTATTAGAAGTGGATTCACGCTCATGGAGCTCATGGTCGTGATCGCTATCATTCTTGTTCTAGCTACCATGGTCATCAGCGGAGTTGGATGGTATAAGCGTAAAGCGGCAGTGGGGAGAACTCAAGTCATGATGGCTAGTATCGAACGTGCACTGGAAGAATACTCATCTGATAGCGGCGTTTACCCTGCTGGTGACGGTGAGGAAGGAAGCACGGCGGATTTATACAAGGTGCTCTATGGTGATCCTGATGGCGATGGAAAGTCTAACTCAGGTGAGACCGTTTATTTGTCACTACTGGATCCGAACTTAACTGGCAGTAAATTAACAGTGGAAAAAGTAGGTACCGATTACATCATTATGGATGCTTGGTTTGAACCATTCCGATATCTTCGTGGCAACCCTGCTGCGCAAATGAATCCTGATTTTGATCTGTGGTCTTTGGGAGTTGATGGCAAAGGTCATCCAAATGGAGATGCTAAGTCAAAGCAAGACGATTTAACAAACTGGAAATAACGCACGTTAGGGTGCCCGACTGAGCGGGGTTCAAGCGCTGTCATCCACCGTAGTGATTCGCTGCATATTGTTCAACTCGCGCTTACTCACCTACTAAAATCTAATCAAATGTCCGACAATTCATCTCAGCCAAATAATGATGCTGCTCACAAAACAGAGCAAAAAACCTCAATCCCTGATGCTAAGCCAAGAGCTGACTCTGTTGCTGCAGAAGCTGTTGAGACCTCAGCCATTGAGTCAGATACTGGAAAGCAATCAAATGATCAGGGGCATAAATTGAGGAGTAAAAAATCTACCGGGAAAAAATCAGCGAAGAAAGTTGCGAAAAAAACCGCAAAAAAAGAAAGTAAATCAGATTCTCCTGGTGAGCGTAACCAAGATAAGGGACAAGGTAACAAAGCCACGCGTGATGATTCTAGCTCACACAGCCAGCCACGCCGTGGGCGCACGCGGGGTAAGGGACGCCAGCAACAGGAAGCTGCAACCGAGCCAAAGGTCAAACTTAGTCGTAAGCTTATAGCCAAGCGCGCATGGAAAATTTTTGTCGGTGAAGTTACCGAGGAAGGGCTCGCGTTGATTACGGATAAGGATGCCCGCGAGCTCTCGAGACGCAGCATGCGTGTTGCGGAAATCTATTCTCGTGAAGAGGCGGTTTCGTTGGCAAAAGAAAGAGCCGAAAAGAAAACGCCGAAAGTTGAAAAGAATTCCCATAAGGAAGAAAAATCAAAACAAGAAGAGGTGCGTGCGGAGAAAGGCTAATCCGCTAATTCATCTTTATTGAGAGCCTCTCCGCATTTGCGGCAGAAATTTGCATCAACAAGATGCCCATGCATTCCGCATCCAGGACAAGCCTGTGAAGTGTGGTTGGACTCAAGTGCATGACGGACCATATCACTTGCCACAATACCCGTGGGCACTGCGATGATGGCGTAACCGGCTAGCACCATCATAGAGGTGATTAGTTGCCCTAATGGCGTTGTTGCGGTCAGATCACCATAACCTACAGTAGTGATCGACACTATGGCGTAGTAAACGCTAATTGGAATACTGGTAAATTTTGTATTCGGCACGCCGCTTTCTACTAAATAGATCAGCGTGCCAGCAATCATAGCGAAGATTAGCATCGCGAGGAAAAATACTGTGATTTTTGCACGTGATGCAAGTAGGCCTTGCATGATCGTCTCGCCTCCACGCACATGACTTACCATCTTCAACACTCGGAACATACGCAATAGACGAAGTAGCCTGATGACTGCAAAGTGGTTGGCGCCCGCAAAAATTAAAGCGATGTATGCTGGAAGGCACGATAGCAGGTCAACGATACCGTAAAAACTGAAAATATAGCGCAATGGCCGCCTCACTAACCAGATTCTTAGTAGGTATTCGATGGTGAAAATCACTGTGAATGCCCACTCTGCGGCGATTAGAAGTTTGTGGTATTCGAGCGCTATGGCATCGACACTCTCAAGCATCACAGCGAGCACACTCAGGCTGATCACCCATAGAAGTGCGACGTCAAAGAACTTGCCGCTCGGAGTTTCAGCTTCAAAGATGATTCTCCACAGACGTTCCTTGAACGACTTGGTCGCGGAATTAATGGAGTCACTGGAATCTGGAGACTTTGGTTCGTACACAGAGAGAAGCATGCTGGTCTCCTGTTGATTTGTCAAACACCTCGTCGGGATGATGGGATGCCTTAAAATTTGGGATGCCTCAAAATTTAAAACTAAGGGAAATTTGGGTTGACATGTCATTTATTGCCTCCTAGTTTGCGCGCCCCTCAGAGCGAGGTGGGCAGTGCATCCTGATTATGGATTCATCACCCTGGGAAGCCAGCAAAAGTATGCGTTTTCAGCATGCCAAGCTATTTTTTAAAACCACTACTCCAATATAACCAACCATGAAAACCTTTTCAGCAAAGGCCCACGAAGTTGAGCGTAAATGGTATGTGATCGACGCCACAGACAAGGTGCTTGGTCAGGTTGCCGTCGAGGCAGCCATCCTATTACGCGGCAAGCATAAGCCCATCTTCACCGCACACGTCGATACCGGCGATTACGTCATCATTACCAATGCCGAGAAGGTTGTCCTGACCGGTAATAAAGAGACTGAGAAAATCTACACGCACTACACCGGTTATGTTGGTAACCAGAAGGTAGAGACACCCAAAAAGGTGCGTGCCCGCCGCCCGGAGCTCCTGCTAGAGCGTGCCGTCCGCGGCATGATCCCTCACAACAAACTGGGTGATGCCATCTACAAAAAACTCAAGGTTGTTGTCGGCTCTGAGCACGGTCATGATGCACAGCAGCCAGAGTCCTACGAAATTGGCTAAACCTTAAACATTCTAACTTTAACTAAATTTTCTCATGAGCGAAGCTACTACACACTGTGCTACTGGACGCCGCAAGACATCCGTCGCACGCGTTTGGATTACACCAGGAACCGGACGTATCACCATCAATAACCGTCCTTTTGAAGAGTATGTCCCTACGGTGACACTCCAAAACTCACTGCTTGAGCCTTTTCAAAGAGCCAAGCTTACCAATAAGTTTGATGTCAAGGTCGTCGCCAAGGGTGGCGGTATGACAGGTCAAGTTGGAGCAATCCGCCTTGGCATATCACGAGCTCTGTGTGAGCACGACGAAGAACTTCGCCCAGCACTCAAGGAAGCTGGTTTAATGCGCCGTGACCCACGTCAGAAAGAGCGCAAGAAATACGGTCAGCCAGGTGCGCGTAAGAAGTTCCAATTCTCCAAGCGTTAATCCATACCAGAACCTCAATATACCATGTCAAAGCATTCATCATTAAAGACAGCTGGCGGAGCCAGCGGAAAGCGTTCTGTGCTCAAGCGATTTGAACGCATCAAGCTGCTCAAGCAGCGTGGTCAATGGAAGAAGGGAGCCAGCCCAATTGGCCTCCCCAAGACCAAGCCAGAAGCATAAGCTTTAAATAATTTATTACAACCCGCCCAATGAAATCCATTCGGGCGGGTTTTTTTGTCCACTTTCATTTAATCGAACATGAGCAACCCAGCACAAGGAACCCGACTAAACAAGTTTTTAGCCTCATGCGGCGTGGGCTCGAGGCGTGCGTGTGACGCCATGATCCAAGAAGGTGGAGTATATGTAAACAACGCGATTTGTGTTAATCCCGCAACGCGCGTCACATCGGATGATACGGTGCGTGTAGGTAAAAGGATTGTCACACCGAGATCCACAGAAGTTGTTTTGTTTAATAAACCCCGAGGACTTGTTTGCACAGCAAAGGATGAGCTTGGAAGGGAAACTATCTACGCAGCACTACCACAGAAACTTCATCATTTGAAAAATGTTGGTAGGCTCGATAAAGAATCAGAGGGTATTATTGTTCTTACCAATGACGGTGATCTTGCGCTGAGCCTAACTCATCCACGACAGAAGGTGGAAAAGGAATACATTGTGACACTTAACCAAGCGTTCCAAAATGATGTGATGGATAAACTCATAGCTGGTGTGTATACCCCAGAGGGCAGGGCGGCTGCTAAGGCGGTGCGGCGACTCTCACCGCGCCGTGTCAGTGTTGTATTAGAGACAGGTTTGAAACGCCAGATCCGGTTGATGTTTGAAGCTGTCCATTTGCGTGTTACCAAGCTAGTGCGAGTGCGTATCGGTTCACTTGGTGGAGGTGGACTTGCACCAGGCGAATGGTATGCTCTCGAGCCAAATGAAATTGAGGCACTAAAAACGAACCCAAAGCCCCGTAAGCAACCCGCCGATGTAGAAAAAGCAAAACGCCAACGACCATCGAAAAACGCTTCCTCTCATCGATCGGTGAGAAAAACGGCAAAGAAACAGGTTCGCGGAAAGTCATCGGGCCGCCCTCCAAAGCGGCGCAGGTAGTTAAGAGAAACACGATAAAGCTTGCTGATAAATTTAGACTTGGCGGTGCTGAAATCCTTTACTAACATCGAATCCGTTAGGTTAGAGATTTGCCCGTTGAGTCAGTCACGCAGGTGTGACTGACGAACAAGGAGATGTTATTATTTGTTGTCTATCGTCAATATAGTGAGCATTTAAGAAATCAGGAATTATCGGATCCACACGGTAAAATAACGATTTTTTGATATTGGAGGGCAGCAAATTGTTGACCGATGAGCTTGATAATAAGCATGTCTGACTTGGTGAAATGTAGGATTGCCAAGTTGTGTGCAATCGATAGTTTGGGGGTGTAATCAAGTTACACTTTATCCATGAGTAAAAACATCGAAAGTCACCTCAGCGAAGACCGTGAGTTCAAGCCATCGAAGGAATTTTCTAAGAAAGCCCGAATCTCAAGCATGGCGCAGTACAAACGCATGCACAAGGAGTCGATCGAGAAGCCGGCTACGTTCTGGGCGCGCGAAGCGAGAGAGCTGCATTGGGATAAAAAATGGACCAAGGTTCTCGATTGGAAGGCCCCATATGCCAAGTGGTTTGTCGGAGGTAAAACCAATGTCTGTGTGAACTGCGTGGATCGCCATGTGGCGGAAGGCCGGGGTAACAAGGCGGCAATCATCTGGGAAGGTGAGCCGGGTGATAAGCGTACGTTAACTTATTATCAGCTTCAGCGTGAGGTCTGCCGATTTGCGAATGTGTTAGAAGCCAATGGTGTTAAGTCAAAAGATCGTGTGCTGATCTACATGCCAATGGTGGTTGAGGCGACCGTTGCCATGCTCGCATGCGCACGCATCGGTGCTGTGCACTCGGTTATTTTTGGCGGCTTCTCTGCAGAGTCGATCAAAGACCGATTAGACGACTCAAAAGCGTCCTGTGTGATTACTGCCGATGGTGGCTGGCGCCGAGGTGGAGTGGTTGATTTGAAGGTTAATGTCGATGAGGCACTGAAACGCGACAAATTTGTTAAAAAAGTCATTGTGCTCAAGCGTACTGAAAATCAGGTAAAGATGAAGCGTGGCCGCGATGTCTGGTGGCATGATGAAATCGCTAAAGCTCCTGCCACCCACAAGGCGAAGGCATTTGATTCCGAACGCCCGCTGTTCATTCTCTATACTTCTGGATCCACTGGAAAACCCAAAGGTATCCTGCACACTACCGGCGGTTACATGATCGGCACCTACGCGACCTGCAAATATATCTTCGATATGCGTGATGAGGATGTTTACTGGTGCACCGCCGATGTTGGTTGGATCACTGGGCACTCATATATTACCTACGGCCCAATGCTCAACGGCGTAACACAGGTGATGTATGAGGGTGCGCCAAACTTCCCTGACTTTTCACGTTTTTGGCAAATTGTCGAAGAGTATGGCGTCAGTATTTTCTACACAGCACCCACTGCAATCCGTGCCTTCATCAAGGCTGGTGATGAATTGGTCGAAAAACATGACCTTTCCTCACTCCGTTTACTAGGCACCGTAGGTGAACCAATCAACCCAGAGGCATGGATGTGGTATTACAACAAAATCGGTGGTGGACGTTGTCCAATTGTCGATACTTGGTGGCAGACAGAGACCGGTGGCATCATGATTTCACCATTGCCTGGCTGCACCTCAATCAAACCGGGAACTGCCACGTTACCGTTCTTTGGCGTCGATGCGGCCATCCTTGATGAGGAGGGTAACGAGTGTAAGGCAAATGAGGGTGGTAAACTCGTTATTCGTCAGCCATGGCCAAGTATGCTACGCACGATTTACGGCGATAAAAAACGCTACCGCGATACCTACTGGAGTGACTATAAGGGCATGTACACCGCAGGCGACGGTGCTCGACGCGACCGCAAAGGAAACTTTTGGATCGTAGGTCGTCTCGATGACGTACTGAACGTCTCGGGCCACCGCCTTGGAACCGCGGAAGTTGAAAGCGCCTTGGTCGCTCACAAGGCCGTGGCGGAAGCAGCTGTAGTTGGCCGTCCCCATGAGATCAAAGGCGAAGCGATTTCTGCATTCGTCACCTTGAAAAGCACCGTCAAACCGAGTGATGCGCTGGCCAAGGAATTACGTAATCATGTTGGGAAAATCATCGGAGCCATTGCCAAGCCAGATGACGTGTATCTTACCCCCGCATTACCCAAAACGCGCTCAGGCAAGATCATGCGCCGACTGCTCAAAGAACTTGTCGCGACTGGTAAAGCGAGTGGTAACATGTCTACCTTGGAAGATATAAATGTTGTAAAGAATTTACAGGCAATGGTTAATAAAAAGTGACTTTAGAAAACATCCATCCGTCCAATAAGGATATTACCTTATGAACAGTACTCGTTATTTACTAGCTAGAGTGGCGCTTTCCTTTGGTATTCATCGGAAAAACAAGCGTATGTCTGAAGCTGCTGACGAAATGCACTTGTTGCGTCTGGCTGAGGAGATCTTGGGTGAAATCGTGTGGGAGCGTGCCGAGGACATCGAGGATATAAGTGTTGAGTATTGGACTTTGCGTAAGTTTATGCTTCAGAAAAATGAGATTGATCTGAAAGTAAATCAAGCGGCAGATGTATTGGATTTATCACATGAAGAGCGTAATGCTGTGCTCAATAAATCTAACCAATCATGTTTAGCTCTGGAGAAAAAGCGCGACGAGTTATTTGCAAAATCTACGGCACTTGTTGCAGAGCGTGATAATCTAATTTCAAAGGCACGACTACTGCGGCGCAAATTCGATGCGAGCCGTACTAAAATTCAGGTGCTAAGTGAGGATGTAGATAATGCTGAAATAGTTCAGTTAGAGAGGCGTAAATTGTCCGATTATAAAAACGAGTTTGCGCGTCTCAAGGATTCTCGCGATGAAGTTGGTGAGCGTATCACTAAGCTGGATCTTCTGATCGCTCGCATTGAGGAGAGTATTTCGGAGGACCGAGGGCGACTACGTCAAGAGGCCTCAGAAGCATACCAGAGCATTGGTAAAGCCAACCGAGATATATCACAGTTAAGTGCAGAGACCGGTTTGATAGAGTTAGGTATACAAGAGCATTTTTGCGCAGTTGGCCGATACGTTAGTAATCATGCGAGCACCAATCCTATTTGTCGCAGAATTTGTAAAGACCACCTAAGCCTCATTGCTCAAATGCAGAGCTTGCGCAGTTCAATCGCACTTAACAACAAGCTGGTATCCATGGCGGGAATGTAATTGGTTTTTGCTAATCTCCAGCTAGGGTTGTTGTCGTATGGGGTGTTTAACATGTGAAGAAATGCGCTTTTTGGAAAAGCGTGTATTTAAAATGGGCGTTACGCCAGAGGCCTTAATGGATAGCGCTGGGCGAGGGATTGCTGATGCCATACGAAGACGTTATGCCGTTCCGGGAGAAGCGATTGCATGTATTGGTCGTGGTAATAACGGAGGTGATGCTCTGGTGGCTTTAAAATATCTCGCTCAGGCTGGATGGGTGATCTCAGTGCACTGCGCGGTGGAATCAAATCATTTGTACGCACTACCGCGTAAGAAGTGGCGTGAGCTTGATGTCATTAACAATGATCGGAGCTCACTTCCTTTAGGACCTAGGATTGTTTTAGATGGGTTGTTAGGTATCGGGGCAAGTGGTCCGCTACGTGGTTCGATCGCAGAGGCTGCAGAATGGATAAATAGGCAGCGTGGCTGCCCCAATACGTTTGTGATTGCAATGGATATCCCCACTGGGATTAATGGTAACAGTGGTGTGCCATGCAAGGAAGCTGTGATTGCTGATCTGACACTAACAGTGGGTATATGTAAGCGAGGTTTGCTTATGCCTGCTGCGGTGAATCACACAGGAAGTATTGAAACAGTTCTCTTAGATGAGCTGCAGATTCCAAAAGACGGAGAGTTATGCTTAAATGATGTCCACAGCCTGAGAGGTTTGCTGCCACATCGGCCACACGATTTCCATAAAGGAAATGCAGGGCGTGTTGGTCTGCTGGCTGGATCTCGCGGCATGCTTGGAGCGGCAGTATTATGCTCTTCAGCGGCATTACGCGCCGGAGCTGGATTGGTGACACTTTTTTGTGAGAAAAATATTTATCCCTCAATTGCTCCCATGCTGCCCCCTGAAGTAATGCTCCAGCCGGTGAATTCACTCACTGAAATTGAGGTAGATCAATTTGATGTTTTTGCACTCGGGCCTGGAATGGGAATACGAACTTGGAAAGATGGTGAATATTTGAGTCTGCTTAAGCGTATCACCGGGCCGGTAATTGTTGATGCCGACGGATTGAGCATAATCGCAAGTAGTGGGGTGGATTGCTACCTGCGTTCAGGAATGGTCATTACTCCGCATCCCGGAGAAATGCAGCGACTTTTCACTGATTTAACTGACATGAGTCGATTGGAATCCGTAAGTCATTTTGCAGAGCAATTCCCCGATGTATGCTTGCTTTTGAAAGGGGCTCATAGCTTGATCACTCATAGAAGTTCCCTTGTTTATGTCAATGGAACTGGCCATGCAGGAATGGCAGGGGGTGGTCAAGGAGATGTGCTCACAGGCACTCTCGCCGCACTCATGGGACAAGGTCTCAAATCGTTGGAAGCATCTCGTATGGCTGCTTGGCTATGTGGTAGATCAGCTGAATTGGCTATTACTCGTAATCTGGAATCTCCTGAATCCATCTTGCCTAGCGATGTTATTCGCTATTTTGGAATAGCATTTCGTGAACTAAGAAGATAGATTAATTAGTCTATCAAAGAACATTATCTCGTACCCAAACCCTGCTCTATGCCCAGCCCAACAATCAGTAAAAAGGCAAAGTCTAGCATACAGACCGATGTGCCGTGGAGTGTGCTAGTATTGGATGATCCTGTGAATCTTATGAGCTACGTTACGATCATACTCAAGAGGGTGTTTGGATATAGTGAAGAGCGTGCCACAACTTTGATGATGGAAATACACACCTCGGGGAGGGCCGTCGTCTGGACAGGTGCCAAGGAGCGGGCAGAATTTTATGTTCAGCAGCTTCATGGCTCACAGTTAAAATCAACCATGGAAAAGTCAGTCTAGATATTCTGTACTATGAATGTAATACCAACTCTTGAAGGAGGTCTATCCATTGAACCAGAAAACGCCGCCGATTGGATGGTGTTAGATTCGATATCAACTGATATTGGACGTCCATCGCATCTTGCTGAGTCTCTCGCCGGTCTGATGGGCGACGATAGTGAATGGGAGGAACTGGTGGTGCCAGATCTGGAGCAGAACTTCAACGTTCAGTGCCGATACGTGCAGGAAGCTGTTGAGTCAGCACGAGAGCAGAACTCACAAGCGATTTTTATAAAGGCACATAACGCCGATAAATGGTATGGCGCGCTGAATCAAGCACGGATGTCTCTCCAAGCAAGGTATGATATCCATGGCCTGGATAATTTTGAAGATGCTCCGGAAGAACTAAGAAGTGCTCACTTTCGCGACCGTTTTTACCTCACATTACAAGGTGTTCTGTTGGAATATGTGATGGGAAATAGTTGAGAAAAGTTTGAGGGGTGCAAAATGGCACAATTAAAATCATAAAGATGGCTAATACAACGATTTCTTATGTTATTCACTAGTTAGCTCAGCTGCTTTTCTTAGGCAGTTAGCCTTACCTTGTGCAAGTTTTTTGCCATCCTTGTCTACGAGAACATAGTGGGGCACAAAACCCGATTTGTATTTGGTGAGCCCGGCCTTATCGATTTTTTTCATCATAATAGTGGGCCAGGGGAAGGAATGTTGTTTTGCCCAATCAAGCGCCGCTTTGGGATTTTGGTCGGCGCTTGCCATGATGAGTTCTACTTTAGCGTTGTTGGCTATTTGTTTATTGTAGGTCTCCACTAACTGTGGGACAGATGAACGGCACGGTCCTCACCAACTCGCTGTGAAGTAGATAATGTAGTATTCAGGGGCTTGCTGGAGTTCAAAGTTAGCGTATTTTTTGTCCGTGAGCCTAACTATGTTACCTTCAAGCTTATCTCCGAGAGCACCAAAACCAACCTCCTCGACAGCCTTTAATTTCTCACTATTAAGCGCTTCTGCTTTTTTCTCCTCCAGCCACTTCTTGTCATCTTCAGACAGCAGAGCAATTTTGAAGCGAACTTTGTTAAACCCTTTGGTAACAGTAACATACTCTGCTGTGTGGCTAACGTAGTCGCCTTTGAATGTTTTTGAGCCTTCCGCACTGGTCCATGTGCGGGCTTGTAGTGAGCTAACCATGACCGTGGCTATAATTGCTGATATAATTGGTTTCTTCATGCGATGTAATAATTCAGGGTGTAATTGGCTGCTTCTAAAAATAATAAACGTCACGATAGTGCGAAATTGTGCAGAAAAGGTCTGAGACCTTGCAAATTTATCTACCATGAATCAAGTTACAACCAGCAAAGATTGATATTTGATGAATATGAAGCAAGACCAGTCCCAAAAATTATTTAAGCAAGCAAAGCAAATCATCCCGGGCGGAGTGAATTCTCCGGTGAGGGCGTTCCGTAATGTTGATGGAGAACCGTTTTTTGTAAGCAAAGCAAAGGGGTGTATGATTGAGGACGTGGATGGTAATCGAATGATCGATTACGTAGGCACTTGGGGGCCGGCAATTCTTGGGCATGCGCCGGAGTGTGTCCTGCAGGCCATAAACATCGCGGCGCAAAATGGTGTGTCTTTTGGAATACCCAATCCCTATGAGGTGGATATGGCGAAGCTAATCGTCGATTGGGTGCCGTCGGTGCAAAAAGTACGTATGGTTAATTCCGGGACCGAGGCGACTATGAGTGCAGTGCGTCTCGCGCGCGGCTTCACTGGGCGCGATAAAGTCGTAAAATTTGAAGGCTGTTATCACGGGCATGTGGATAGTCTACTAGTTGCAGCTGGCTCAGGGGCGCTGACTCATGGGGAGCCGGATTCTGCGGGGGTACCGTCTACATTCGCTGCGGAAACAATTATCGTGCCATACAACGATCTAGAAAAGGTTCAGGAAGTTTTTTCAAAATTAGGTGATCAAATTGCTGCTGTCATTGTAGAGAGCTATCCTGCGAACGCAGGACTTATTTTCCCGAGAAAGAATTTCTTGCAGGGTCTACGCGATATAACCACCCAATATGGTGCGGTGTTTATCTTTGATGAGGTTATGACAGGATTCCGTGTGGCTAAAGGAGGGGTACAGGAACTGGAGGGCATCTCGCCTGACCTAACAGCCATGGGCAAGGTCATCGGTGGGGGGCTTCCGGTGGGGGCCTTCGGTGGACGTGCTGATATAATGGACTGTCTGGCGCCGAATGGTCCGGTCTATCAAGCGGGAACACTGAGCGGTAATCCGCTTGCAATGGCTGCCGGTTTGTCCCAGCTGCATGAGATGGAGATGGTAGATGGCTATGGAAAGTTGGAGAAGTTAGGAGCACAACTTGAAACTGGTACTCGCTCACTTCTCACGGAAAAGGGGTTGGGTTACCAATTTAATCGGGTAGGCTCAATGTTCTGTTTGTTTTTCACCGATGAGGAAATTATTAACCTAGATTCAGTGATGACCGCTGATACTGCAGCATTTAGAAAGTTCTTCACATCCATGCTCGAGCAGGGTGTCTATATGGCACCAAGCCCCTATGAAACTGGCTTTATTAGCGTCTCGCATGGTGAGCCAGAAATCAGCAGAACCCTAGAGGCTATGAGTGTGGCTCTGTCTAAATTGTAGGCTAAAAATGAGCTAACTCATCGTGGGAAACTATTTCTAGTGAGAAACCCGTTGCCATAATGGTTAATTTTATTATACTGATCTTGTTCCAAGGCCGGGATGGTGGAATTGGTAGACACGCTAGATTTAGGATCTAGTGCCCATTGGGCGTGCAGGTTCGACCCCTGTTCCCGGTATTTTTTTCACAGCTAAATT
>Ga0206131_10000431_pt1 | contig 59525 bp, 80 predicted proteins | sample Helgoland_Spring_FD_148636 | JGI IMG/M metagenome (GOLD analysis project Ga0206131, IMG submission 148636) | Pelagic subsurface seawater microbial communities from Kabeltonne, Helgoland, North Sea - Helgoland_Spring_Bloom_20160517_1 | ecosystem: Environmental > Aquatic > Marine > Epipelagic ... | reverse complement strand
CGGCGTTCATTGAGAAAAACGATAAATAGTAACATAACATAGGAGATATATTATGTTAGATTATATAAAATCAAGAATTAAAGAAAGAACTAGTTGGGATGGTGGTGTAATTATCGCTGGCTCACTCGCAGTAATTTTGTTCGGTGGTATTGTTAAGATGGCGGCATGGGCCGGTCTTGCATATGGCATTTAGGCAATAGTAAAACAAGAGGATTAATAAATGGCTTACGCACAAGAAAAGGCAACAAGAGCACACATACTTTTAATTGAAGAAGCAGGCGATTATGCCGGTTACTTTAGTCAAGGAACTAATGGAGACGGCGAACCTAGTGCATGGTTCTTAACAAACGATTCAGATGAAGCGGCGGCTCAAGCATTATTAGATGCCAAAGTTGCTGAGTTAACTGAAATCGGCATTGAAACAGCGAACGGCGATGGCCCTAGTAACTTTGATGAATACACAGCAATTCATTTTGCTGATGACATTGACGGTATTAAGTATCGTACATGGTTTGTAAATGCAGACGGTGACTACTTTAAAGCAGACGATGGTAACAGTGACAACATTACTGAAATCACAGATGCAGATGAGATTGCTACACTATTGACAGATAGTGGCTATATTAGTTAAAGAAAAGATACTAGACCATGCATCCTGAAACAGACTTAGTTGTTATTGTCGATGCATGGGAAAGTATCAATCCCATAAAGCATACAGGTATACATAACCATATGCGTAAAACTCATCCACAACTTTGTAAACTCATCGATCAATTAGTTGCCCCAAAGGCAAACAAATCGTATACAGTTTATAACTCCACTGCTGGAGATGAACCTGTTAGTGGATTCCTCAATCAATACCCACAAATTACAGATGATATATTATCCAGCGACCATGTAGAGCGTGTCTGGGTAATGGGTTTCCATTTAGGAAGATGCATTGAAGGTTGGATTTCAACGTCAATGGAAAGGTACAGTGATATAGAATTCAGCATAGTAATAAATTGCTGTATGCCACACCCAGCAGATACGGATATTCCATCAAACGAAAGATATTTTCCTGATGATACAAAATTTAATTACAGTGTGTACAGCGGCAACGGCATATTTACACCGATATTACTTTAAAATAAAACCCGATAACGTTAAATAGTATTGACAAACAAACAACTATTCTATATAATAGCGTTATGGATTTAAACTACTTACAAGACCTAGAACAAGAAGACTTTTACGATTCTATAATGGAGTTAGCACCAGCCGGCAGTAATGAAAGTATTAGGGTAGACAGTAACCTAGTACATGGATGTCAAAGCAAAGTTTGGCTAACACTACAAGAAGACCAAGTTGTCTATGATAGTGATAGTGTTTTTGTAAAGGGACTGATAACAGCAGTAGTAAGTCAGTTAAATACTATAGAAGAAATGATTAATGTTAAAACAGATGACTATTCATATATTAATTTAGAAACTATATCATACCAACGAATAAAAGGTATTGATAGTTTTATTACTAGGTTAAATGAACTAGCATCACTAAATACAATAGTAAGAGGATAATATGAATTTTGTACCATATGTAATTGAAAAGACAAGCAACGGCGAACGTAGTTATGATATCTACAGTAGGCTATTAAAAGAACGTATCGTATTTTTAAACGGTGAGGTTAACGATGCAGTATCAAATGCCATTTGTGCCCAGTTCTTGTTTCTAGAAGCGGAAGATCCAGATGCGGATATCAACTTTTATATTAACTCGCCAGGCGGAGTAGTAACATCGGGAATGGCAATGTATGACACAATGCAATATATCAACCCATCAGTTAGTACTATCGTAATGGGACAAGCGGCAAGCATGGGTAGTTTACTTGCCCAAGCAGGTGCCCCAGGAAAAAGATTTATGCTACCTGGTGCTAGACATATGATTCATCAGCCATTAGGCGGTGCACAAGGACAAGCATCAGATATTGAAATTCGTGCAAAAGAAATTGTGCGTATTAAGACAGAACTCACGGATATTTACGTTAGACACAACACAGCAGGTAAGACGTACCAAGAATTTGAAGACGCCATGGATAGGGACAACTTTATGAATTCAAAAGAAGCATTAGAGTTTGGACTTGTCGATGAAATTATACAACGAAGGAGCGACGATGGAACCAACAATAGTTGATCCAAAGAACTTTAAACATAAACAACAAGACTTGACTGAACTTAACGCAGACGGCAACAGAGACCGTGGACGTTATGGTGAGGATGAAACAAAGGAAGAGCATGACAAGTGCGGAACACCGGAATGTTGTGGCACATGTGACACAGCAGATGTAACTGATGGCTGAACTTAATTTTATAGAGTACAACATCAACCCGACGGAAACATTGGTAGACGATGTAGTCATCAACCTACGAGCTTTAGGCTTTAACAAGATTAGTGTTACTAAAGATGGTAAGGCTTCTATGTGGTCTTTGAATAAGTGTATACTACTAGTAAACACCGATGCAGATACACATACTGGAATAAGTGGTTTAGGCTTTAATACACCTAATACCATTGACGGCAGTAAGCATTGTGAAACTACAGGCCTCAGTAAAATTAAAATGAACGGACTAAACATGTACACATACCCTGTGGAACTGTTTAGAAATAACTATGAGGAACACTTTACACCGGTGGGCGTAGCAGGCGTGGAACAAGCACTAGACTTTTTTGCAGGCATTGTTGTTAACTCAGCAGGAATTACAGAAGTAAACAGTGTATCTGATGCACTTAAATTAAAAATAGTTAAACGTTCAAAAGAATTTATTACATCAGTGTGTGAGAACAATAGATTTAATGTTCTATGGAGATTAGAATCCAAGGACGACATTTTAGTCCCAACACTTATTATTAAAACAGACAGTATTAGCGAAGTAGTTGCAAAACTAGTTGTTGCTGGATATGACTCTGTTGATTTGTCTATTGGTAGAATGGACAGTATTAGTAAAATATACACAGACGATACAGAAGATTTATTACCGCCAAAACACTTCATCGAAGGTTGGCAACTAAACCTTTCTGGTAAGCCTAAGAGTTATGTATTAGAGAAGAAGTTTACAAATATACTTCCTAACTTAAACATAATTATTAGTGAACGTCACAACCACAACGGTGTAAACGAAGAATCGGTAATATATTATGCAGAACAAAAACACGAAACTAGTTCAATCCTGGAGTGATTTATTTCCAGATGATGTTGTAAAGCAACATGATTTGACATCTCCGGCAAAACGTAGTAAATATTTCATGCAACTATGGGACTCGTGGTCAGCGACTGAAATAGACTTATCCAATTATAAAAAACCAAAAACTTCACCACGACACAACCGATACGAATGGTATGTGGATAGTCCTGTACGAGCCTATGCAAAGAAGAAGGGCATTAAGGAGTTTTGGGAATATCAATTACGTGGTAACTGTATCAGGTTTAAGGATGAGGATACTGCAATTTTATTTAGGTTAACAATATGAATCCATTTGGCGACGACTACACAACACTATCAATTGAAGAATTGTTAGACAAGAACAAAGAGCTTACTCAGAAATTGTATGCTATCGAAGGTTCAAGTCCTATATACGATCAACTAGTGAATATGAGAGATATGGTCATGTTGGAGTATAATGAACGTTTACAGATACAAGCAATGAAAAGTAAAAAAGCAACAGAGGTAATAGACATCGGCACCATTGCATCTACGACATATGATGTAGATTATAGAGATGATGCTACAAAGTTTATACACAATGTAGTACATAGTTATAAGGACAAAGATGAATAAAGTTACACTAAAAAACACACTACCTTGCACAATTACAGCAATAGTAGGCGATGATATAGAAACCAACAAAGAGATATTGATGGTAGAACCATTCCAATTTAATATCTCTTGGACCATGTTTGCTTCAGTAGGCGAGAGCGATGATATTCTAGAACTAAGCATACAACAAAATATTGCATATCAAAAGATAGAGCATATGATTAGGCATTACTTAAACAACTGTCTTTGGTATAATCCAAATAACACTAACACAGTTGATGCCCACTTCAGTGCATCACAAAACGTGCTAATGGTTACACCAGATACAAATGTAATGTACATAGCGAACTGCTTGTTTGCTAAATTTAATTCTATTTGCAATGCAGATATCACAGTTGGTAAAGTAGAAGTACAAGATTGCAGTACAGGTATAACATACACTGTAGAAGATTCTGCAGGTGCTATACCGTTAATACTACCTGAACAAAGTGAGTTCATGGGTAAACTAAGTATGTATGACGACCCATGGTGGGAACGGTCAGACGTTAGTACATATGATAACACAGCATTGTCAGAAGAAGAATTAGTACTTATTAGAAAAAATTTAGAGGATAGTAAAGATTTACTAGAGCAGGATTGGAAACTTATCGAGGAAGACGTTCGTGAGTATATGACTGATGCTAGTGACGGTAAAACAGATGCAGAGATTATTGAGATTGAGTTTGCCAGAAGCAAGAGTACAAAGGCAAAAGGCTGGACTCCTAAGATAGTAAAATAAATGTTGACATTAAGATACATTACATATATAATAAGAACATGTTAGATAAATTTAAAAGACCTATGACTGATGAAACAGTTGGCATTGAGATGTTGTATAAGAACAAGTCTTTTGCTAATACTGAGTTTATGGAGTCAGAGGACATTAGACTGTATAATGAAAATTGTGCAGAATTTGATATAGAAAAAGTCCAAATCTTAACTGATGAGGACTTTGACAGGATAAATACATACTTAATACCTAAACATTATTTAGATATTGATGTTGAGGATTATGTTAGAAAGTTAGATTCGAATCGGGTGGACGGCACTGATAACGCTGAATCCAGTCAAAGGGTAGAAATGGAACTAACTGAATATAAAGCCAGGAATTTGTATCCTGTGCTAAGAGTTCTAATATATATTATTGACACCATGCGAAGAAATAACCTAGTATGGGGTATAGGCAGAGGAAGTAGTATTGCTAGTTATGTGTTATTCTTACTTGGAGTACACAAAGTTAACAGCATTAAATATAATTTAGATATTAAAGAGTTTCTAAAATGAGGATATTATGGTAAAAAGAACATCAAACAAAGGGCAAGTTATAGACATGGACTCCCTAATCGCACAAAACCCTGACGCACCAGCAATGGGTAATATGCGTGTAAATGCTAAAGGCGACACATTGGGATCTAACGGTGAAGTAGTTCAACGCTCAGAAGATAGAGTTAGAGAATATTACCAACAGAATCCAAAGTCAAGCACAGCGAAATCGTCATTGAAAGGCCCTATGCCTGATCAACCCGAATCAACACAATCAGACTTAACTCCTGAAGTAAAGACAGCACAAGCACAAAAGACTGAACAAGATCAGAGTGTTATGAATGCTGTACAAGAACCTGTACAAGAAGAAAGAACAATTGCAGGATATAAAGAAGTTGAAGATGCTGACGGTAACATTGAAATGATACCAGTGTATGAGGATGATTGGTCAGATGAAGATTAGAGCATATAAAGATAATATTCTGTGTATCAATGGTGACTTCGGTGAGAAGAAGACTAGAGCCGGCATCATTCTAAAATCAACAATAGGTACTGATGAGGGTATTTCGCCACGTTGGTTCCAAGTCTTCGAAGTAGGTCCTGAGGTTACAACAGTACAACCAGGTAATTGGATATTCGTTGAGTACGGGCAATGGACAGAAGGTGCTCGTATGGAAGACGATAGGTTAGAGGAAGGTCAATTGGTTTGGAAAGTAAATCCAGATGCGATGATGCTTGTAAGCGATGAACTTCCTGATAACATCACAAACTTAGGAAACCTAACTACATTTAAACCGGATGCTGTTTAATGAAATTGCCAAACGACAGAACAGGTTTAACCACAACAGGATTAACTGGCATATTGATAATGAGCGGAGTTATATTCAGCGATTTATCACCATGGTGGCTAGTACTGTCAACGTTTTTGATTATCAGTGCTGTTGGTTTAGAGTCTGGTCAGTCTAAGAATAAGTAACAATAACAGTTACGTTACCCACACTACCACCTGAAGTATCCAAGTAAGCAAGTATTTGCGTATCAGTAGCCGCTGTGTATACATGATTTGGCTGTGACTCATATGAGTAAGCATCTGTTAAATCACTCTCATCAGCAGTTATTAATCTATCCTGATCACCTGCATCACCTACAGTAATTTCAGCACTACTATCATCGAATGCTGTATTAACAACAATAGTAACTGTTTGAACTTTACTGCCTGAACTTATATTACCAAGTATAACACTGCCTACACCAGTTGAATAATCAAACGTACTTGTAAGTGTTCCACTATCACTAACGGCACTGTCCGCTGTACCAATTAATGTAAGATGACTTGTTGAACTTGGATCTGCTTGGTTTGAAATAAACAATCCATACTCACCATCTCCTCTATTATCTAACTTGATAAAGTCGCCTGCTTCAACTGTAGTTGAATTATTCATTGCCGTTTGGTCAGCAAAGTTATGGTATACCATACTGGCGCCAGTTGCTGTTACACCTGTTGTGCCAACATACTTAGCACCTGCTAGATAAATTACATTACCACTTGAAGTGCCAATTGCACTTGGTAAGTTATCGCCGATAAAGTTTAATATTCCTGATTGATAATCAAAGTACCATTCGTCACTGTTGCCTGAACCTGTTTCAAATAACTGTTCACCGTTGGTTTGTACATCTGTTGTACTTGTTGGAGCCGCATATACTTTTAATTGATATGTTGCACCAAACTGTGGCGGTATCCAATTAGTAACACCTGATTTCCAAGTTCTGTTATCTGTTGCTGTACCATCCTCTGTAATTTCTAACGCATCTGCATCAGCATCTGTATAAATTTGTACTATGCTTGAATTAGCAGTTGGTATAACAGCAGGAATGCTACCTGACTGATTCCAAATGTCAGCATCTTTAATAATTAAACTACTTGCATTTGGTTCATTCGGTGCTTTTTTTGAACTGTTAGTATCTGTTTTGGCTTTACCAAAACCAACCTTTTTCCATAGTAGGTCAACTTTTTGTGAATCTGATATTGCCATTATGATATACTCACTGCTGTTAATGAGTCACCTGACTCAAGTTTTATTCTTACTAGTATGTTATTGCCTATAGCATCTGAGCCGTTTTGGTCACCTAGTGTCATAGTAAATGAACTATTAGTATATGTTGTTCCATCAATAATCTTATCGCCTGATGTAAATGCACAACCATTTGAACCATTACCACCTGCTCCAGTATCGCTACCTGGAGTACCTGAGCCACCATATGTAACTGAGGTATCTAACCAGCCGTTTAGTCCGCTGGTGTCATCAATGTTTGTTCCTGGTGCCGCTATCCACATACCACTTACTTTACCACTTAGTGTGATATCGAAACTAGCCATTGTGGTTCTTCTGAATGCAAAAGTAAAGTATTGTGCTCCACTTCTACCTGTGGCTAAATCTGGACCAGTTGGTAAGTATGCAGTACTACTTAGGTCAGTATCAAAATGTTTTAGTGTACCAAATCTATCAACTGCTTCTACTGTGCCTGCAATAGTTTGTGCGCCAGTCCATGCATTTGCAGTGTAGTTGTTTACACTGCTATCATAACTTGGTGTATCTGCATTTGAACTAAAGCCTGTAATTCTTTTACCATCATCGTTAAAGCCAGCACCTAAACTATCTGATACTGCAATTTGTTCTTCGTCTATGCCGCTTGTATTATTCCATGCTTGGACATACTTGCCTGTTAATTCTGTATAAGGACTGTTACCATTTACGTTTAACATCCTTGCTTTAATTTGTTCAATACCTGTACCATTACCATCTACGTCAACTGTGATACTACCTAATGTGTATGCAGTTGCTGATGTTTTACCTGTATCTACTATTGGTACACCACTGCTAAGGAATGTACTCGAACCGTCTATGTTAGCATAACTAAAAGTTTGCGAACTAACTGTAGTACCTGATGTGCTTTCTTGGTTAGTACCGTTTGTAATTGTAAATGGGCTACTAGAATTTGTATATGTTTGCCCAATCCAATCATACACTTCAACGCCTGTTAGTGTTAATGTTGCGTCATCTGTATAGTAAGGTATGCCTGATACATATTTTAATGTACCTGCTGTACCTTGTACTAGATTTGCATTACTCATTGTTACTGTAGGAGTGCTTTCTAAATCATCTTTTAAGAATAGCAATGTATTCGTATCGCCTGTTGCACTATCTTTCATTTGGAAACTGTGTACACCTGTTGCTAGTCCTGTAGTGCTAGTACTAATCTTTGCTTTGAAGCCTTGATATAGTCCTGGACTATATATGCTGTTTGTAAAACTAGTTGAGCTACCTGATGAAGATAAGAATTGGAAATCGCTTTCAGCAGTTATTGTAATACCACTTGAAGTACCTACATCACTTGATACAGTTTTAGCAATTGAACCACCGTCTGCGTTATCAATTTGTGCAGTTAATGATCCACTATCACCGTTGTAAGTGAATGTACTCAATGTGCTTGATTCTGTAGTACTACCTGCACTACTGTTAGTAATTCTTACCACACTTGAACCTGCACTGTATGAACCACCACCACTAATATTGTCCGTAAATCCGTTAGCCGCTCTAGGTGAAGTACCTACGCTTGATTCATTAAACGATATTGTCTTGCTGTTTAGTCCGCTTGGTACTCCAATACTTGGATCGTATACTTTTAATGATTCTGTTGTGCTATTTGGTATATCTGTTGGAGACGCAGAGCTATGTGCAGTTTGCGTCAATGTAATAGTGTACATGTTAGAGCCACTGTCTGCTGTATATTGGTGGCTTAGTCTTGCTTGTGCTACGTCACCAGCGGCACCGGATGCGATTGTTTGTGTACTACTACCATCGCCCCAATTCACTGTGTAAGTACATGTTGCACTACCTGAATTTGTTGTTGTATTATCTAGATAAATTGTTTCACCTTCGTCAATTTCTCTACTGTTGCCACTTAGTATAGTACCGCCTGATGCAACAGTGTATAAATCAAAGTTTGTTACTGGAGTTGCAGTGTATAAGGTAACATATTCTGTTCTTGTCTTACTTGCAAAACTACCTGCACCTGAACCATTTGAGTTCAATGCTGTAACAGTGATGTCGTATGGTGAATTAGTATTATCTGTGTAGGTATGACTCGGAGTGCTGTCTGATGTTTCAGTTGTAACATCTCCGTCGCCCCAATCAATTGTGTATCTATTAGCACTTCCTGTAACTGTAGTTGTAAGTGTAACACTTAATGGGTTACCACCTTCAACAACGTTTGCAGTGAAGTCCACTTCCTTTACAAAAGTGTTGTTTTGTACGTTAAGCATTGCTTCATTTAAGTCGTCGATTGCTTGTGAAACACTTGTGTTAGAATCTAATGTGCCGACAGCACCTGGGGAAACAAAACTTCCGTCTCCTCCTGATCCTAATGTAATGTTATATGCGTTGCCTTGTGCATTTGCTACAGCAGTATCTAACTGCCCTTTAGTAACTGCATCAGAACTGATCACACCATCTGCAATTCTTACGTTATTTAATGTTGTACCGTCAGCGGCTGTAACTTGAACAGCGGTTGTTGAAGCATTGGCTACTAGCCTTGGGCCTCTCTTACCGAGCTGTATATCAGTTGCTACACCCTTCTGACCGTAATTATATTCGTTTGCCAATTGGAGTCTCCTACTACTTTATATTGTTTATTTATCACTTGACATTGATTTTAATTCATGTATAATATAAGAATAACTATGGAGAAGTATAATGACATTAACAAAAACAAAAGGCGAATTCAAAAAGTCAGCAAGGATAGTAAGTGACTATGAAAACGATCTAATCTTTGAACAACCAAGAGATGGTTTAGTTCAACAAACCCTTATCACATACGAAAATGTGGGTAATGGTATGAAAAAGACTGAAATAACTAGAAAGTTTACCAGTACTGGCGATTATAATGACCACAGTATGGTAAGTATTTTGCCTAATAACCTGTAAGGAAAAGAGTATGAGAGATTTGTGGGTAGAAAAATATCGCCCAGATAACGTTGACACTTATGTGTTTAGAGATGATGCACAGCGTCAGCAAGTAAAAGGATGGGTAGGCGAAGGTGCATTACCTCATTTACTATTCAGTGGAGCACCTGGTACAGGTAAGACCACACTAGCAAAAGTATTACTTGCAGAACTTGATGTAGACAGTATGGACGTATTGGAAATCAATGCTAGTAATGAAAACAATGTAGACACTATTCGTAATAAGATTACTAATTTTAGTAGCACAATGCCATTTGGTGATATGAAGTATGTATTACTAGATGAGGCAGATTATATTACACCCAACGGTCAGGCGGCATTGCGTGGTGTTATGGAAACATATCATACCAGTTGCAGGTTCTTATTAACATGTAACTACCCGCAAAGAATCATTCCTGCATTGCACAGCAGGTGTCAAGGATTCCATATCGAGAAACTGGACATGAAAGAGTTCACGGCTCGTATCGCAACCATTTGTATTGATGAAGGTGTTGCAATCGACTTGGAAACACTTGACACTTATGTACAAGCAACGTATCCAGACTTGCGTAAAGCAATTAACTTGGTACAGCAGAATGTGGTAGGTGGTAGTTTACAAAAACCACAAGACGGTGATGGTAACACATCGGATTGGATGATTAGTGCTATTGACCTATTTAAACAGGCTAAATATAAAGATGCCCGTAACATGATTGTTAGTCAGGCTAGACCCGAAGAGTATGAAGAAGTGTACAAGTTTATGTACAGAAACTTACAACTTTGGGGAGACTCAGAGACTAAGCAAGACCAAGCAATCGTTATTATTAGAAATGGCATTGCAAAAAGTGTTGCAGTAGCAGACCCAGAAATTAATCTAGCGGCAACACTTGTTGAACTAGAGATGAATGCACTATGATAGAATGGTTAAAAGAATGGTGGTTAACTGCGACAACAGAACAGTATGAACTTACTGTTTGGTTTCCCAAAGGTATAGACGAACCTAAAAGTAAAAAAATATTCTTTTTGTCTGACGTGACAAAGAAAACACAAACACATTTTATAGGTAAGGATCTTGATGGCAAAAAGTTTGAAATTAGAACTGTTGAGCCGTTTGATTTTTATCTAAGAAAGATATACTAGAATGGATCTAATACCAGAGGCTAACCTGGATAGAAGTTTAGCATTAAACAATGATATGCCTGGATTAACAAATGCAGATATTTCATGTGTCTTACTGAACTATATTAGAGCAACGGAAAACAACATCATACTTAATGAATTTATGCACACCACGGCAAAGACTGCCACTCTGTGTAGACAAGTTACTGAAAATCCGTTACACTTACATGATTTATTCGACCAACACCCATTAGCAAACAAGCAGTTTGAAAAGACTAAAAGAGACTTACAAGGTACTGATAATATCGAATACCATCGTACAAGTCCATTAGATGTAGACATGGATGCACTAAAAGGCAACATGCCATACGATTTAATATACACATTGCTACCTTATAAGATGCAACAAGCACCTAACACAATTGAAACTGTGGTCAGTAAAACCCTTGAATTATGGGATATAGCAAGTGATAATGGTACAGTTATACTAGGCCCAGACTACGATAAACCTACAATTAAACGCCAAGTAGACATGTTTGTGAAGCGTAACAAGTACGAACTTGAAACGTATTTAGACACAAACTATGACAAAGACAACGCAGAACCAGACCCTTATATGTTTGCAATAAAGGTAATAAAGTAATGGCAAGGTTCTACGAGCAAAACATTGATGTATTACTTAAACCTAATGCACTGCAAGACAATATAAAAGAAATACGTTATCAGTATGGTATTGAAAGTGGCGTGTTTGTGTTAAGCACACCTGCGGCAAGAGAATTAGGCATTGAACAAATACTCACTGACGCTGGATATAGTCCTGTGGTTATGTGGGGAGAACATTACGGTGATTTAACAGAGCCAACTGCGGCACAAATAGCCGAAGCATACAAAGACTTTGCTATCAGTGATTGTGATGCTATACTTTCCATAGGTGGCGGCAGTATTGTTGACTTAGGCAAGGGTGTAGTATATAACAGTTTAGCAGATACTAGACCTACATTTATAGCAGTGCCTACAACGTACAGTGGTGCTGAAATCACAAAGGGTCTAATGATTGTTAAAGGCCCAGGTGATAAGAAGCCTGTGTATGACGAGAACTGTAGACCTGATATACTAATTTTAGACAGCACATTAGCAGACACATTACCTACTACAACCAGTCTTATAATAGCCGTAGACGCCCTTACACACTGTTTAGAAGGTGCGGCTAGTACAATACAACACCCAATAGCAGAAGGTTCTGCTTTACACGGCATTAATTTAGCATTACAGCATTTACCCACAACAGAGATAACGCCTGAATTTAGAGAAGCATTTGCTACTATAGGGTTCTTAGGCAGTAAGGCAATGGACTGTGCATTAGGGCATATTCACAATGTTAGTTTTAGTGTAGGTCCTAGATCAGGACTAAAGCACGGAGAGATTAATACATTGTTTGCTCCAGCAATCATAGAAGCAAGTTTGCGTAGAAACAATAATGCATATCAGTTTATTGACGTAGACAAACTATTGTCTGTGTTTGAATTTTATATAGAAGAATGGAACTTATACGAACGTTACTTGCCTAAGCACCAAGAGTTATTTGTTGAGACTGCAATAGCAAATGCTAATTACACAACTCATCCAGTTGACTTAGATGCTGATGACTTTAGATGGATATTTGATATAACACTAGAGAGAGCAAGAAAGCATGTCGGATAAAGCAAATAATTTAATGCTTGAAGCAGAGTTCAAGCCTGGCGGGTTTGTGTATAAACACATTGAAGGGAATAACCCAGATCCTATTAGAGCAGTTCAGAGTGCAGTGGATCGAATGCGTGAACTCCATGATATCGAAGACCACGAATTCAACCCACTGTGTCAGAACATCTTATCTATGCTTCAACGGAAGGTTGGTAAATCTTAAGTACATCACTTACTACTGGATGTCTTTCAACTTCGTTGTTAGTAAACTCAACAGACCCCATCATTTTACTATTACGTTTTTCTAATAGCTCTAGGAAGTCTTTAAGTCCGTTTGAATCGTAACCTCGATCATGCTGAGCCAAGTCACCGTTAACAATTAATTTACTGTTATCACCAATACGAGTTAATAACATTTTCATTTGCTCACGGGTAGCATTTTGCATCTCGTCTGCTAATATAATAGAATTTTTGAATGTACGTCCTCTCATATAAGCCAAAGGCGCAATCTCTACTTTGTTGTTCTCAACCAAGTATTCAATCTCTTTGGGATGGTAGAACTCTTCAAATACATCCATTATAGGTCTAGTCCACGGGGCCATCTTTTCAACTAGCGAACCTGGTAAAAATCCATGTTGCTCGTCTACTGATACTGCAGGTCTCGTTATGACTATCTTGTCAATGTTTCCTTTTTTAAACTGCTGGATAGCATATAAGGTACTTACTATTGTTTTACCCGTCCCAGCTGGTCCTGTGGCAAATACAATATGCTTATTATCGTTTTGTAATAACTCTAATAAGTCATCTTGTTTAAAATTACGTGGTACAATGCGTACCTCTTTCGTTCGTTGGATGGTCTCTAATTGACCGCCAGTGATTACTTGCAAGTGGGTGTTCTCCTTAAATTTAGTTTTAAATTGACGTTCTTTACGTTTCTTTCTGGACATGTTGAACTCCTTGAAATATTTTCATAAGTATGACGTGCTACGGAATCGTAACCTGTAGTGTATATACTATGGGAAATTAGTGATTTCGAGTTTAATCTTGTTTGGTTTACTATCATACTCAAAAAATATTTATGCTTCGTAGAATCATCCAAAACAACGTTGTTTAAAATTACGGTGTCTATCTTTGATAATATGATAAATAGTTGTAACGAGAGATAGGTATTATGAGAACAGCAAAAATTATTAACGATAACATTAAGAAAATATCAGACACTAATACATTATTGGATATGCTATTAGAGTTTGAGGGTGTATTGGATAACTTAGAGTTATATGCTTATAAGAATTGGGACAAAGGCGAAGTTGTTGCTGGTCCAAAACTAGGTAGATACTTTATTGAAGTAGCACTTATGTATCCTGAAAAAGATATGCCGGATCCGGATGCAATCACAAGACTTAGAAAGAATGACTGTGAAATAAAAATGTATAAGGATCAATTGGAAATGCCTAGAAAGATTAAAAGCATGGACGACACTGAAGTTAAAGTAAGAGGCGATAAGCCTAGACGAGTTGCTAAGAAGCAATCGGAGAATATTTGGGTTGTTGAAGTTAAAATGCCTAGACGTTTTGTAGACGAGTTTAACAAAGACCAAATTGATGCCGCAGAAGACGGTTATGTTGATATGGAACAAGTGCAAGGTGCTAATGATCAATCATTAGGCCAACCAGATGCTATGCCACAAGTAGACCCAATGGCACAAGGCTTAGAAGAACCAGGACAATTATAATGAGTTTAAAAGAGAACGACTTAAATGGTGTAATATTACCGAAGATATCAATTGATGAGTTTGAACCTAAGACAGGTGAGAAGGAAAATATATCAGTTGTAGGCTTTTATGTAAGTGAATCACAAGCAGGTGATGACCTAGCAAACTTTATTAACAAGGGTGCGTTACCATACAGAGATGTTGAAGTAAGTCCTAACCCTACAGAAGATAATGAATTTATGGTGTTTGTAGAATTTGACAGAAACGACGAGTTGCTACCATCACTACAAGAACTAGTTGATGATATATCAAACATAAGTGGTAACCTAGCATGGAAAGTAAAACCGTTAATCAGTGAAGATTCGGTTTCATTTGATATGAGTGTGTTAGCAGACCTAGTAGCTCAAAGTCCTGAGACATACAAAACATTAGAGCAACATGAAGAATCAGTTGCACAAGAAAAAACAAAATCAATTGAAAACTTCCTTATTGATAACACTAATCTTATCCAAGCAAGCCTAAATGACAACATACTAAATTTAAAAGATTATAAGTACAGTGTACAATTAGAATTTATAAATTTTGGAGAAGGGAAATTAGCACTATCAGAGTCAGGCTTATCTGAACTAGCAATAGATTCTGAGTTTGACCATACTTTAATTAGAACATTAGAAAGTATGAGAGGCAGTTTAAATATTATACCTATTAATAAGCATATAGTATTTCATCAGCCTGCTACTGACCAAGTGTTAATAGCAAGGCCATGTTAAGTTTTATTAGAAGTTTACCTTTTGTTGGAATGGCATTATTATTAGCCTATGGTGCTCACACATTTATTGTGGGCAAACTAGAAACAACAGTAGCAAACCAACAAGTTCAAATAGACACGTTAAATCAGCACAATGTTACATTGCAAAGTGCGGCAGATATTAACGAAACAACAATCAAAAGTTTAGAAGCATCAGCAAGTCAGCAAATAGAACAGATTAGTAGATTAACTATTTCTGCTGTAGAGTATCAGCGACAGGCAGAAGACGCCATGGCAATATTCAAAGACCACAATCTCACAATACTTGCTAGAAGGCGTCCTGACATGATAGAAGATAGAGCCAACAATGCTACTAAAGATGTATTTGATAGTGTTGAAGACAGCAGTAGAGATATACAAAATTTAGACAACGTGGAGCGTAATGAAAACAACAATTAAATTTTTCGTAGCCATATTAGCATTGTTTGTAGCCGCAGAAGCAGGAGCAGATGGATCAGCACAAATAGGTGGCTCTGTAATAGAAAGCACAGACAGTATAAATCTATCTGCTAAAGTCAGACAACATTGGGAAAATGATCAGTGGCAGTACGATGTAGACGGTACTTACAACTTTCAAAAAAGCAGTGGCGAAGAAACAACTAACAAGTATTATACTTCAGGTAAAGTTAATTATTCTCTAGACTCAAAATATTATGTGTTTGCATTAGCAAGTATAGACAACGATAAGTTTAGACTAGACCAACAGAGAATTATTTTAGGTACAGGACTTGGGTATAAAATATTGCGTACAAAACATTTTAAAATAAGCAACGAATTCTCAGTAGCAGAATTAGAAACAGATTTTGAAACTGCCTCTATTTGGAGAAACAGTTTATGGTTTAGATATGATGCTAGTCCTACAGTGGTAGTGACAAACAAGTACTTGGTAGAAGATGGCAATTATGCGAGAAACCAAACTAGTGTGGAATACAAATTTGAAAATGGTATTACACTAGGTGTAGGCAACTTATACACAAAAGATGATTATTTAAGTGATAACATCTCTACATTTAATATAGGATACCAGTGGTGAGAAATATAGCAATAGTAGGGTTAGTGTTTATGCTCGGGGCATGTAGTACAATGACTCCGTACCAACCTTTACCTCCTGTTAAAGTTATAACTGAAACAGTTGAAGTAGAAATATATGCACCGCCTCTACCAAAAGAGATATCACTTGCTGATGTGGATTGGAAAGTAATATCCAACACACCGTGTAAACCTGCTACAGGTAAAAAGAACATAGGTAGTGGTAGATGGTACTATACTACAGACAAGTATCAGTACGAACAATATTTAAAAGAAGATGGCACTGAAGCAAGGCGTGTTGTTAGAGATGCTGAAGGTAATCGTATACAGTTAGAGCAACTAACTGATGACAGTGGCAATGTTATAGAGTCATGTGGTAACCTACAGAAAAAGATTGCAGAGATTGAAATACTATTAGATGGTGACTTTGTTATATTTGCAGTTACACCTGATGGGTATGAACGTTTGGCGGCAAATTTGCAAGAGATCAAACGTTATATTAATCAGCAAAAAGAAATTATATATTACTACAGAGAAGCAACTGCTCCCAAAGGTGCAAAAGGTTGGTTAGAAGAAAATGCTGAAAGGCAGAGTAATCAAGCAGAAGAAGTTAAAATTAAAAACGAAGACACGGAGCAGTCAAGTTTACAAGCCGAAGCACCTACCAGCGGCTTTAACCTTAAAAAATTAATACCAGGATTAAAAGATGACTGATAACGAATACACAGTAATTAGAATGATAGCAGAACACTTCCAAAAGAAGATGGTTGAAGTAGAACCAGAAATGGATTTGTTTGATGATTTGGGTGCTGACAGCCTAGACTCAGTTGAACTAGTTTTAGAAATTGAAAAACTGTTTGATGTCGAAGTCGCTGATGACGAGATCGACAATGTACGCAAAGTACAAGACATTATTGATTTGGTAGATGACCTATCTTAACACTTGACTAACAGTCAAAAACACGCTATAATAACATCATGGATTACTATGAAACACTAGGTGTAAATCACACCACTCAGCCAGATGAGATCAAGAAGGCATATCGCAAACTTGCTTCACAGCATCATCCTGACAAAGGCGGTGACACTAAAAAGTTTCAAGATATACAGAAGGCTTACGAAGTATTAAGCGACCCCCAAAAAAAGCATGAGTACGATAACCCAAATCCTTTTGGAGGTCAGAATCCATTTGGCAATCAGGACATGGGAGATATATTTGAAACATTCTTTGGCGGACGTAGACAGCAACGAAGACCACAACGTAATCCTGACGGAGTAGTAGACTTACAAATTAACTTGGAAGAAGCGTACACGGGCATAGAGAGGGTCATAGACACCGGTTATGCACAGTTTAAACTTATTATACCAAGGGGCAGTAAACACGGAACTAAGTTTAACATGCGTGGTAAAGGACCTACACAATACGAAGGACTTCCTGCAGGAGACTTAATAGTAAGACTGCATGTTTATAATCCACCTGAGTGGGAAACGGTTAACCACAACGACTTGCTAATTAAAGTTAGTATTGATTACTTTGAATCGTTGTTAGGCACAAGTGTTAGAGTAGGACACATAGACGGCAAGCAATTAGATATTAAAGTGCCAAAGAATTCGGCACCAGGTAGTTCACTTAGACTATCAGGTAAAGGAATGCCCGACCCAGACACTGGTAGAATGGGCAATTTGTTTGTGGAACTAGTTGTAGTGCCTCCCAAAGTAACTGAACATTTTTTACAAGAATTAGAACACATTATTAATAAGGAAAAGTAAATACTATTATGAGCGATATCGATACTATTATTTCAGATGCAGTACAAAAAGCAACAGAGAACAAGCACGAATATGTAACACTAGAACATCTTATGTTTGCATTATTAGAACATGACGCTGTTGTGGAAGTGCTGGATAAAATTGACTGTGACTATCTCACAGCAAAAGATGACCTAATTGATTACCTAGCAGACAATGAGTTCAACGGACTTACAGGCGAAGTAGTGTATGACGGCAAGCCTAAGAAAACTGTAAGCATTGAACGTGTATTACAGAGAGCATTTGCACAAGTTATCTTTAGTGCAAGAGATCAAGTATCTCCTATAGATTTGTTTATAAGTATTCTAAGTGAGGACAACACACATGCAAAGTATCTGTGTGAACTTAACGGTATCGAACGTGCAAAGATTGTAGAGTGGTTAACTAAAAACAGAACAGTAAGTGATACACTAAAAGAAGCAGAGGAGTTCTTAATTGACTTAAATGCCAAAGCGGCTGAAAGTGAGATTGATCCTTTGATTGGTAGACATGAAGAAGTAGACGACCTTGTACATATTTTAGCAAGACGTAAAAAGAACAATCCTATATTGATTGGTGAGCCAGGCACAGGTAAAACTGCTATTGCTGAAGGACTAGCATTAAAGATTGTTGAAGGGCAAGTACCTAATGCACTCAAAGAGAAAACAGTTTACAGTTTAGACATTGGTGGCTTACTTGCTGGTACTAGATACAGGGGAGACTTTGAAGAACGTATCAAAGTTGTACTGGACAGTCTAGAAGCAAATAAGAATGTAATATTGTTTATTGATGAGATACACATGATTATGGGTGCAGGTAGTGCCGGTAACAGTAGTGTAGACATTGCTAACCTTATGAAGCCAATATTAGGCAGAGGTAAACTACTAACAATTGGTGCAACAACTAGTGATGAGTATGCAACACACTTTGAAAAAGACAAAGCACTTATTAGAAGATTCCAACGTATTAACGTAGAGCCTACTGATGTTCCTACCACAACATTAATTGTAAAAGGACTAAGTCCTAACTTTAGTGAATTCCACAAAGTAACATACTCAGACGAACTACTAGAGAAAGCAGTTGACTTAGCAGACAGATATGTCAAGAACAAATACTTCCCAGACAAAGCCGTTGATGTTATGGATGCCGCTGGTGCAAGAGTAAAATTGCGTGGTGAGGAAGAAGTTAAAATGGATGATGTACTACATGTGATTGCAAAGATGAGTGGCATAGGCAAAGAAGTTATTGACGTTGACAGTACAGAAGGATATAGAAGCCTCGACAAACGTATTAAGAACAAAGTGTACGGACAAGACGATGCTATTGATCAAATTGTTGAAGCAATACTTGTTGCAAAGTCTGGACTCAGAGAGCCTAACAAGCCAATTGGGTCATTCCTATTAGTAGGACCTACCGGTACAGGTAAAACTGAATCGGCTAAACAATTAGCAGAACAACTAGAGAGCAAACTAATACGTTTTGATATGAGTGAGTATCAAGAACGTCATAGTGTAAGTAAACTTATTGGTGCCCCTCCTGGTTATGTAGGACATGCTGAAGGCAAAATGGGGCAAGGGCAACTGCTCACAAGTGTTGAAGAACATCCTAATTGTGTATTACTACTAGATGAGGTGGAGAAAGCCGCACCAGAAGTATTACAGATATTACTACAAGTTATGGACGATGGCAGACTAACAGGTGCCACAGGTAAAACAACAGACTTCACTAATGTTGTATTGTTGATGACCAGTAACTTGGGAGCCGCTGATGCTGAGAAGTTAAAGATTGGCTTTGGTGATCAGAAGAAAAAGAACACAGATCTTAAAGCAGTTAACAGTTTCTTTACTCCAGAGTTTAGAAACAGAATCGATAGTGTTATTAAGTTTAACAAGTTGGGCGAGCCTGTTATTAGAAAGATTGTTAAACGTATTACAGACGAAACAAACGACCAACTAAAAGATAAAGGTATTGTACTTGAACTAAGTCCAGAAGCAACAAATCACTTTGTTACCGAAGGGTATGAACCTACTATGGGTGCTAGACCTTTAAAAAGATTATTTGAAACAGAACTTAAGAAGCCGTTGAGTAAGAGAATCTTATTCGAAGATTTGCGTAATTGTAAACTGATTGTAAACTATGCAGACGGGGAGATTAGTTTTGCAAATACTGAAACGTAAAGACTATAAAGACAAAGTAGTAAAAGGCATTACAAAAAAGTTTTGGGGTAATTACCCTTACAAAGTAAGTCTTGCAGGAAACAATGTTGAAATAACAAATCAAAACCTACAAACATATAAACCTATATGGGGCAAGATGTATCAGTGGTTTCAGTATCCGGACGCCCAAGCGGAATTAGGTTCAGACGAAGGTATTAGGCGTGTGTGGAACACGAAGTTTGTTAACTCGTTTACACGACATGCATACTTTGTAGAGAAAAAAGACCTAGATAATTTTTACAGTAAGTTCAGTGACAACATTGTAGAGTTACAAGGGCCTATTAGTAAAAAGCATATCGACGCACTAGAACTAGTAAGTGAAAAAGATCGCTCGGGCATGAAGGACTTGGTGATTAGAGATAGATTATACTATAGCAAATTTGATTCTAAGTTAGAATTTCTGCCAAAGAAGGTTATGTATGCTTCTGCATACAGCATACCTGTCCTTGGCGGCAACACAGGCTATAGACGAAACTATCAGTTTGATAACGACCGATACAACGAATTGATGGCAGAATTGCAGACCTTTGTTAAAAACATTGTGGGTGAGGATGATTGCTATCTAGCATATAATAATGTTTATTTAGACAAGAACACAATAGAAGAAGTTGCTATGTATATGAAATTGAAATATGCTGATGTAAAGACTTATATTACAGAAATCATAGTCATCAAAGAAATTGGAAATAGATAAATACAAGTATGACCATTAATAGAAAATCAATTTTAGTACAGAGCTCAACGGGCTCTACAATGAATGTTACTACTGACAAAGTAGAAGGCGATAGTTACTACGGTTACTCAGACGGTACACATACGTTTGCTATATCATACAGTGCTTTTAAAGGAAGAATTAGTATACAAGGTACACTATCACTTACTCCTACAGATGCTGACTATTTTAACATCCAAATACAAGGCGGACTGCCTGCAGTTCAAGGCGGATACAGACAATTTCCAGTTACAGGGACAGATGGATTTACTGGAGTAGAAGCATACACTATTAAGGGTAACTTTACCTACCTAAGAGTAGTGCTAGACAGAAGTCATTTAGGTGACGGCACAACGTATGTGAACGATTACGGTGCTGTTAACTATATCAGGATGTCTGCATAAGCACAAAAATTGCCTAAAGTGATAAATACTGCTATATAAGATAGCAGGATAACCATATGGCAATCACCACAAACGAAAGTGTACAGTTTATAATTAGCAACATAGCGGATAACCAAATTTTGGTTTATGATGCTAATGTGGGTGCTTTTGTAAACGAAACATCAGGGTCCAGTGCTAATGTTCAAATAACAGGACAAGGCAGAAACATCGGGGCAACCGGTGTAGGCTTATTTGCTCAAAACGACGGAGCATATTTAGAGTTCTACAAATTACAGTCTGGCGCAAATACAACATTAAGTTTAAACGACAATGTATTAACAATTGATGCAGTAGTTGGGTCAGGTGCTTTGCAAACAGGCACAGCAAATGCTAACACAGTGCTTGTTACAGATGCAAATGGAAACATTGCAAATGGTTCAGACAGTATTACATTTGATGGCACTACATTTAGTTTATTCGGTGCGAACAGCAACGTTACTTTTAGCGATGGCACAATTACAGCAAACAGTTTAGTAACAACAAACTTATCTTTCGGTGCATTAACATTACCAACAACTGACGGCACAGCAAATCAAATAATGGTTACTGATGGCAACGGTGCTTTGAGTTTTGTTAACAACACTGACATTACAAGCAAGTTAGACAGTGTAACATTCAATGCTCATGTGGCCCAAGCAATGTTCACTACAACTGATAACGCTCCTGCATTGGATGTTACATACGATTTAGGTAATGCAACAAACAAGTACAGTCAAGTATTTTCACAGTACTTTAGAGGTACAGCAGATATAGCCGTTAATGCACAGAACCTAGGTTCTATACCAGCGGCTAACTATAGATTAGCGGCGGATAGTTATACAACTACTCAAGTAGATAGTTTAATAGCAGGAATAAGTGTTCCTAATATTTCAAACGTAATTTCAAACGTAACAGTAACAGATGGATCTGCTCAATATGTACAAGAAAATGGCATTATAGACGTCCGTTCTACAGACGGTACTATAGATATTGCTCTAGATACTTCAAATAAAAGACTTGATTTAGGATTAAATAGTGAGGTTGTTACTAGAGCATTTAGGCAAGTAGGAGATGGAACAACTAATGTAGTTGCAGAAAATTCTACTGATACCCTTACTTTTACAGGTGGCACAGGAATAAGTGTTAGTGCAGATCCTAATACAGATACTTTAACAATTACTGCAACAGGCGGAGCGGCGGCAAATATAAGCGGCAGTAGTGTTGCAGATTTAAGTGACATAGATTCTATAGCATCCATAACAAACGGACAAGCATTGATATGGAATTCAGCAAACAACAGATTCGAAGCAGGTACAGTTGGTGCAGGTGCAGGCAACAGTAATGTTTCATTAACAGATTTTAGTGTTACAACAGCGGCGGCGAGTGCTACTGCTAGTTTAACATACGATAACGCAGGAGAGTTTACATTTACACCTGCTACTCCAAATACTCAATCTTTGAGTTGGAACGCAGGTAATACTACATTAAGTATCAGTGGCGGTAACAGTGTTGATTTAAGCACATTACTAGATGATACAGATCAAAATCTTAGCATTGTAGGAAATGTTATTACGATTAGTGGTAGTAATTCAAATGTAGATATAACGACAGCACTTGGTGGTGTTGCAGGCAATTACGGTGATAGTAATGTAGCAACATATCTAAATGCACAAGGATACAGCAACGTAGACAATGATGCACAATCAATTGCTATAAATGGCAACCTTATAAGTATTTCAGGAAATGCTTCAACAGTAGACTTAACAGCAGTAGCATATCATGATGCAAGAGTAACAACCTTTTTAGGTGCATTAGACGGAAGTATTATTCCAGATACTGATGAAGCCTATGACTTAGGTTCAAGCACAAACAAATTTAGAGACTTATATCTAAGCGGTAATACAATTACACTTGGCGGAACTACTATATCGGCACCAGCGAGTGGTTCTATTACGTTTGGTAATGCTACTATTCCAGTTGCAACATCAGGTAATATCATAGTAGAATCAGACTTAACGACTGCTAATACACAGATGCAGGCTTATGTAGACGGTCAGATTAATTTAATTAAAGGTGGTGCTAACGTAAACTTAGACAGTTTGGCAGAAGTAGCCAATGCATTAAACAACAGTAATACAGAATTAAGTACAGTTGCTTTCACAGGTAACTATACAGATTTACAAAATAGACCAACTATAAGTGTGTCAGGCAGTGACTTTACATACGATGGTACGACATTAGATTTAAGCGGCTTGGGAGCAACTGGACCACAGGGACCACAAGGAACAACTGGTGACACGGGTGTACAAGGACCTCAAGGACCGCAGGGTATACAAGGCGACGGCAATGCTGGAATTAGTTCAGCAACAGTTGACGCTTCAAACGATTTAATACTAACACTAGCAGATTCAACTACAGTAAACGCAGGTAATGTAAGAGGACCAGTAGGACCACAGGGTGCAACAGGTGCCACAGGACCACAAGGTAATACTGGTGATACTGGATCAACTGGACCGACAGGCTCTCAAGGTACTGCAGGTACAGGAATTACAACTGTATCATTAGTAGGTGGCAACTTAGTATTAAATTATTCAAACAGTTCTACGCAAGACGTAGGAAACATTCAAGGACCGACTGGTGCTACTGGTAGCACAGGTCCTGCAGGATCAAACGGAACTAATGGTAGTGACGGAGCAGATGGAGCCGATGGAGCCGATGGTGTACAACTTACAGACTTTAGTGTAAGTACAGGAAGTGCAAGTGGCAGTGGTTCATTTTCATATGCAGGTGGCACTGGTGTATTTACATATATACCACCAGATTTAAGTTCATTTATTACTAGCGAAACAGACAGCCAGGACTTAACATTAAGCGGTAACGTAATAAGTCTTACAGGACAAAGCGGTAATGTAGACTTAACAACATTACTAGCAGGTGCTGGCGGCGGCAGTGGCGACATAGAAGGCGTTACAGCAGGAACAGGTATAAGTGGTGGCGGTACATCAGGTACTGTTACTGTAAACTTAGCAGATACAGGCGTTACTCCAGGTACATATGGTAGTAGCACACAGTCAGCAAGAATAACAGTTGACCAACAAGGTAGAATTACAGGTGTAAGCAATCAGGCTATCTCCGGCGGTGGTGGCGGTGGTGGAGGCGGCACCTCATTTGAGTACTTTAAATTACATTATACTTCAGGTGGTGCTATTGATACAACACAAGGCACTGGAGGTATTTCCAATATTAGTAGTAACATAGGCAACGTCACTGTAAATAACAGTGCGTCAAACAGTTGTGAGATTATAGTAGACTTTGGTGGAAACTATAATCATCCACCATTAGGAATTACAGCATACGGTTATAGCCAATCCACATCAGAGTATAACATTAAGGGCATGATACAAAGTGCGATCAACACAACATTGAAACTGGATGGTAGCAGTGATCCACATGGTAACTTGGGATCAGCAAACATCACTATGAGTTTGACGAGAAGTGAAACAGGTTCAAGCAGTGGCTTTGGTCAAAGTTCTCATGCTTGGATATACTTTACGATGGGATAGACTAAATGACTGAAACGATATATAGCAAAAGTGCAGAATCACAACTAGACGTTTACAAGCCAGCAAAGGTTTTACAAATTAGTTTTAGCTCTGCTTCAGGACACAAGAACTGGCCCCACAATGATGGAGAAGGTGATCCATGGTGGTCTGGCTCAGGTGCGTCTAAGCCTTATCAATACCTAGTAACATTCACAGTAACAGAATACTCACATGGTTCTCATAAAACAAGAGAAGCAAGAAAGTATAATGGCATGGATGTTGGTGTAGGTGATTGGATTGCAGGATCACAGGACGGTAAATGCTTACAGATAGTAAGTGTCGAAAGTAAAAGTGCAGGATCTTGCACAGTGATAGCAGAAGATGTTGATAGGTATAATGTGTTTAGAAGTAGCACAGGCTCACCTATATTCAGTGTACCAGGCACAGGCGTATTGTTTACACTAAACGGTGAAGGCTTACCGATGATAGATCCACTTCCAGCAAGTGTTGTAAGTTCAGACTTTTATCCAAACGTAACAAGCAGATTCCAATACTTAAATCCTATGGAACATTACAGACTTTCCAAGGACGCACATACATTTGCTAAAGGCGATGTTGTGGTAGTTACTGACGCAGGTGCTTATGAGAAGGCCAACGGCAGTACAATAGCAAGAACGATTGGTGTTGTAAGTTATACTGGCCCAGGCCCTAATCAATTCAAAGTAAAACCTCAGAACCAAATAATAGATTTTAATCCAGCATTGCCAGGCACTGTTGGAGACTTCATATATGCAGACACTGATGGTGACTTAACAACTAATGACACAGGTAAAGTATTATTCCTAAAAATTAAAGATGCTGTTACCACAAAGGTTGTAAGTAATGTAACAAATACAACAGGTACTGCTAACAGTATAATAGAAGTTAACGGAACAAACTTAACAATATCAGGTGGTAACACTACTACCTTGGTAAATGAGTTTAATGCAATAACAAGTAATACAAGTGTGGTAGCGGCAACAGAGGCTGTACCAGGTACAGTTGAAAGTGATAGCAGTGACTACAGTTACGGTATCCTGGGTGGGTACATTCCTTTTGCTGGAAACATCAATAATGTTTCAGTTTCAGTTACAACAGCACCAAGCGGTAATGCGGCATACGGCGCCGGTATTGCAGATGCTACAGACATTAGCAATGCAATTAATAATGCAGGCATACCTAATTTAACTTCAGAAGTATTAGGCACAGGTGCTATAAAACTAACTGAATCTAATGGTAATGCAATATCAATTTCAAACACCACAAACGATGCGAACAGCAATGTTCCGTTTGCTGGGAACAACAGTGTAACAGGTTTACCTACAAACACAAATGCTAGTACAGGTGTGTACTTGGCACTTACTAGAACAGACGGTGGTGCAATTGATTTAGAAGACAAGTTCGGCACCCCACAAGCAGACATGGGTATTACTAGTAAGCAGAATGGACAATTTCCATTAGGTCTATACATAGAGCATGGTGTTAAGAGTTCAGGTACAACAATTGTAGCAAACATTTCAGCAAGAGACAATCTTGCCTCACAGGCTGGTGACATGGCATACGTTACAGACGCTGGCAATAGTGAGTGGGGTCTGTTTGTGTATGATGGTAGTGCTTGGGTTGAGGTTGGTAACCAAGACAGTGCGGCAACAGATGCTCAAACGTTAACAGAACAATTTACAATGCCAGTTAGCGGAGGCTTTGGTGGAGTAAAAACAATAACACTTGGTAACATATCTCCAGGTTCGAGAATAGTTGAAGTAACAGTTCAGGTTACTACTCCTGTATCTAACTACAGTGGATCAGCACCTAGTATTGATGTAGGCGATGTAAGTGATATAGATGCTTACATGACAGCCGACGAATCAGACTTAGCAGAGGCCGGCGTGTACACAGCATCACCAAATTACATATACCCAGCGACTCAAACAACGGACTTAGACCTCCGTGTCAAAATAACTCACAGCGGTGCAACAATTGGCGACGTTACTGTGAGTGTAACTTACGTTTAAACCTAATATACGATAAATATGTGTAACGTTAGAAGGTGCCCCACACTTTCCAGTGTTAATTATATATATATAATAATCCTATAGGAGTAACAAAATGGCGAATATTAAAAACTTTGGTATCAAAGGTATTGCGTCTGATGTCCAATTAGGTAAAGGCGGTGGCTTCGTAGTATACGATAAGTCCAACGGAAGATTCGAATTTAAAGACAGTGGTAGTGCATTAGAAAATGTACAATTCGCAACTGTTGAAGCTGGAACATGGAATGGTTCAGCAATTGGAGTCGCATATGGTGGTACTGGTTTAACATCAGTAGCCCAAGATAAAATCCTTTACACAACTGGCGCAGACACTTTTGGTACAGCATCGATTACAGCAACAGGTATATCGTTACTAGGTTCCGCAGATGCGGCGGCTGGTAGAACGACTTTAGGCCTAGGCAGTATGTCGACACAAGCAGATACGGCAGTAGACATCAATGGTGGTGCTATTGACGGCGCTGTTATTGGTGCAAATTCAGCCGCGGCAGGTAGTTTCACAACTATCAATGCGTCTGGCACAATCACAGGTAACGTAACAGGTGACTTAACAGGTACGGCGGATGACGCTGATGCATTGTCAAGTGCAGTTACAGTTGGCCTAAGTGGTGATGCAACTGGTACAGCAACATTTACAAACGCTGGTGATACAGCAACAATTAGTACAACATTAGCAAGTGTTTATAGTGACGCGGCTTCAGTTGGTAGTACTACTCAAGTTCCAGTACTTACAATTGACGCAAAAGGTAGAATTACAGCGGCAACTACAGCATCAATTTCCAGTTCATTAACAATTGGTGATGGTAGTGCTACTGATGTTGTATCAGTTGGTACGGATACTTTAGTGTATGCAGGAACAGCCAACGAAATAGAAACAGCAGTTACTAATAATACAGTAACATTTGGTTTACCAAATGACGTAACAATTGGTAATGACTTAACAGTTACTAATGACTTAACAGTATCAGGAACATTTACATCGGATGATATTACATCTGCTACAGTTAGTGTTTCAGGTGATGCAATCATTACAGGTAACTTAACAGTTCAAGGTACACAAACAATTATTGAATCCACAACTGTAACAACAGAAGATGCAGTAATCCAGGCGAACAGTGCAGGTGCAAATACTGATGCTGGTTTTGAAGCCAATACAGCAAGTGGTGTAAAGCAGATTCTTTACACAGCAGTTGGAACAGAATGGGATTTCGGTGCAGAAGATGTTAAAACAACAGGTGCTTTTAAAGGTGACTTAACTGGTGATGTAACTGGTGACGTAACAGGTAACTTAACAGGCACCGTAAATGGTACAGTTAGCAGTATTGCTAACCATGACACTGATGCATTAAGTGAAGGTTCAAGTAACTTATACTTTACTAACGCAAGAGCACAAGGTGCCATTACAGTAACAGACGCTGGCGGAGACGGAAGTCTTTCTTACAGTGGCGGAACACTTACTTATACTGGTCCTAGTGCGGCAGAAGTTAGAGCACACATTACTGGTGGAACAGGCGTAACTATTACTTCTGGTTCAGTAGCAATTGGCCAGGATGTAGCCACAAGTGCTAACGTATCATTTGGTACGGTAACAGCAGACTTAACTGGTGATGTAACTGGTGATGTAACTGGTAATGCAGACACAGCCACAGCATTAGCAACTGGTAGAACAATTGGTATGACAGGTGACGTAGCATGGACATCAGCAAGTTTTGATGGTTCAGGTAACGTAACTGGTACTTCAACTTTAGCAACTGTTTACAGTGATTCAGCTTCAGTTGGTTCAAGCACAGACATTCCAGTATTAACTATTGATGCTAAGGGTAGAGTAACAGCGGCAACAACAGCCACTATTGCAACATCTTTAACAATTCAATCAGATGACGCGGCAGATAACACTGTAGCATTAGCAACTGATAAGTTAAAACTATTAGGTGGTTTAAACATTACTTCAAGTAACACAGCAGATGACGTTACTTTTGCAATGGATACTACACTAACTGGTATGACAGCGGCAACCTTCAGTGGTCAAGTACAAGCAGGTACATTAGTAGGTGCTTTAACTGGTAACGTAACAGGTGATGTAACAGGTGACTTAACTGGTGACAGTGCAGGTACACATACTGGTGCAGTAACTGGTGATGTAACAGGTGACTTAACTGGTGATGTAACTGGTAGTATTGCAGGCACAACTGCTAATATGACAGGTACAGTAACTGGTGGTACATTAACAGACGGAACTGCTTCATTAACAGGTGGTGCTCTTAGTGGTGTAACTACTATTGGTGCAACTGACTTAACACTAGCAGGTAACTTAGTAGTTAACGGTACAACAACAACTGTTTCTTCAACTAACACAACAATTTCTGACAAACTGTTAGAACTTGGTACTGGTTCAACTGGCTCAGCGTCAGGTGATGCAGGTATTGTTATTGAAAGAGGCAACGATGATAACGCATTCTTTGGTTGGGACGAAAGTGCTGATCAATTCCAGTTTGCAACAACAACTGCAACAGGTTCAAGCTCAGGTGATTTAACATTAACTGACGCTAACCTTAAAGCAGGTACTGTAACATTTGCAAGTTTAAGTGACGGTACAGTTACTTTAACTGCATTTACTACAGAAGGCACAGGAATTGGTGCAACTGATAATGACACAACAGTGCCAACATCAGCGGCAGTTAAAGACTATGTTGATACAGCAGTACAGGCAGTAGATGATACAGTTCTTAGAGCTACAATCGGTACTCCTGGTAGTTCAGCCGCATTAGGCACTATGCCAAATACTGCAGGCAGAACTTACATTGGTTCTAAAGTCACTATTAAGATTACAACACCTTACAGTGGCGATAGCGTTGACGGTATCGTAATTAACGATGGTACAAACGACTTAATGGTAGCGGCTCAGAATGATCCTACTGTAACAGGCGTTTACATTGTAGACTTAGGTGCTGAAGCAATTGCCAGTGGTGCAAGTGTAACAGTAGGGTTTGTGAAAGCAGACGGTTCTACAGCATCTACACCAACAGCAGGTGCATTAACGGCAACATTGGAATATCAATTCGTCTCATAAGACTTATTAATTCTAAGAAAATACCCCTTAATTGGGGTATTTTTTTGGTTGAAATGCCAGAAAAAGGTTGACTTACACCCCCGAAACCAGTATAATATACACTTATTAGGGCAAAAGGGAAACGGTAATGTCATATTACACTCACACGCAAGACCCAATAGGATGTTTTACAGAGAAGGAAGTAGGTAACTACTTCGAATATTCACTGAATGACGATTCTATGGTATTTTGTGAGGACTTCCCACACAAGATTTGGGTAGGTGACCACATTGGTTCTCCCTATCGCTATGGTCTAGTAAAGAAAACTGTGGCTTACATCTGTGTGGATGAGGACGAGTTCGGGCTTCCTGTAGTAGAGAAGTGGAACTTAAAGAAAAACGTAGAGTATGCAAAATAGTTGTTGACATACTCTACTAGCGGTAGTATAATAGTTGAACTTTAAACAGTTAGGGGATTTAAAAGTGATAGTATTCGAAGGCGATTTTGTTCGACGGGGCGACGAGTGGTTTGAGGTAGTTGATATCGGTGCTATGGATATGGTCAAGTTGTCAGATGGCAATTGGGCATTGGCTAGTGAAGATGAACTTGATCAAGTTCTGTCTGCTAATGAGTATAACGAAATGATCTCTGGGGACATAGCATAATGGAACTACATGTAACTGGTCCACGTGATGGCAACATAGACACAGGACTTGAAGCATTAGTCCATGTCGCTTGTAGGAACTTTGCTAAACAATTAGGTATATCTCGCCTTAAGACTGAGATCCAAATCCGTATGCATCATAATTTGTTTGTTGCAGAAGGCTGTGAAGGACTATGCGAACCAGTCGGTAAGCGATTGTTTATTTTAGATGTTGCACTGTATGGTAACTGGCTCAGCACACTTGCACACGAAATGGTGCATGTACGACAGTTTGCTAGAGGCGAACTAAACAGCTCAATGACACAATGGAAGAGTAATAAGTATTGTGACAGCATCGAGTATTGGGATCAGCCCTGGGAAAAAGAAGCCCGAAGGCTACAAGGTAAATTAGTTGAGGAGTTCGAAAAGAACCCATAAGAATATCTCCGCGTAGCTCAGCTGGATAGAGCAACGGCCTTCTAAGCCGTGGGTCAGAGGTTCGAATCCTCTCGCGGAGGCCAAATTAAAGGAAGTAATATGAAAATTAATGTAGAAGAAGTTATCGAAAATGCTGACGGTAGTGCCACATTACAACTTGACCTTTGTAACGAAGCAGTAAGTTCGTTACTGGAAATAGCAATAGTAACAGCATTAAAAGATACAATTGAGCGTAATCAACCTCTACTAAGCGATCCTAATCAATTGGAATTATTTTAGCCCGGGTGGTGGAATTGGTAGACACAAGGGACTTAAAATCCCTCGCCAGCAATGGCATGACGGTTCAAGTCCGTCTCCGGGTACCACATTCTGGTAAGGCTCTCCCAGGGTAAAAACAGAGAGCCCACACTTATAATAAGGATAGTGATGAGTCGAAGAAATAGACACTTGCAACGTATTCAATCGCAAGGACGTAGACGGACACAGTTTAACAAGTTGTCCACTAAAGAACAGTTTAAGGCAGAGGAATTGGAGTATGAACTTAGACACGAAGTAGAAGTTCATAAACCACAAAAGGACAAGAAGGACGAAACATAAGTAATAAATAGTGGGTAGACAAGGGCAAGAAAAGGCGGTCTCTGAGTATGTGGGGGTCGTGAGGTGCAGTGCAATTTTTAGCACAACCAGAGAATACTGGTGCGGGGCCTTTTCAACTGAGACATATAGTCTCGGGCTTATAGCATAATTGGTTAATGCACCCGACTCATAATCGGTAGAGTCTAGGTTCAAGTCCTAGTAGGCCCACCAAATAATAGCTCAGTGGTATAATGGTATTACGGCGGTCTCCAAAACCGTAGATTGAGGTTCGATTCCTTACTGGGTTGCCAACAACGTGGAAAATAGAAGGATGGATAATACAACAGAAACAGAAAAAGATTTAAGTGCAGAAGTGCAGGAGCAATACAAAGACTCCACTATGGGCAGAGGTGCAAAACTTGCCATGGAACTTAATGCAGAGCGTAAGCGTCTTAAGAAAGAGATGGAAGAACTCCAACTTGAGGTAGATGACTTAAAGCCTGCTACACCCACAGGCACAGTAGATAGTTATGTCAAGTGGGTTGCAACTGTTTTTGGTGTAGTTGGTGTGTTCTTTATCAGTGCAGGACTTGGCACACTAGGACAAGTATGTTATCTAACAGCCGCAGTGAGTTGGGTATACGTTGGACATTGTTGGAACGACAAAGCAATTATGATTGGTAGTGCTATAAGTGGCACAGCCGTAATGATGAATTTAGTGGAGATGATAGTATGAAAACAGATATTGATTATGATGACCTCCGGAGGTCATCCAGTATGATACGCAATGCTATGCGTACACCGGACGGCACAATATTACAAAGCCGTCACCGACATGATTATGTCACGCATACTGATGCTAATGGCAAGTTCTATATGCTCGACGGTGGACTAAGTTATGTTCGCCGTAGTGCTAATGGTGACGAAGAAATGATGGCAGTCACACTTGCAGAACCACATGAAGAGATTAGAGAAGCATGTGATTGGGGGACATACGGTATTAACGGAGACCAGCCACTGTCATATATTACATTGTGTGATATGACCACTGATCACATTGAAGCAGTCCTAAAAAATGTGTCGTCAATCAATCCAGCAATCAAAACTGCTATGCAGAACGAATTGGAGTATCGCAATGACAATGCCGAATGAACGAAGATGGGCAGTAAACAACACTCGTCAGTTCTTAGTTGACTTAATGGACCCTAAGAAAACCCCAAGAGTGCCAAGTGCTGTAAGGAAAGAAGCATATCGTTGCTTAAAGCATTATCCTGGTGATTACTATATGGAAAAAGCGGCAGAACAGGCACCTACTGTATTTGGAGAGTGGGACAGTGGATTATAGACCAGACAGTTGGGTAGTGTTAAAAGTTAAAGAAGGTAAAGGCACATTCCCGTTCTACAAAGTTTTAGCAGGTTGGAGTGGTGGTTATACTTACGGAGACTCTTGGCGTATGAACTCCGGAATCACATTGGTTTTTGAGAGAGAGAATACTGTAGACTTTTATGGTGAAAGCGGTTCACTCTACAGATGCCCTAAAGGAGCCTACGGACTTAAAATGAGTACTGCTGGTATCTATAAGGATTTGTGTTCACAGCAACACTTTAAGGGCCAGATTATATTGATGCCTGAAGATACAGATTGGATGGAGTTAGTATGATTAGTTATAGCACAAACATGATGGGTCCATGGCACACCAGTTGGTATACTGAAAGAGGACTTACTCGCAAAGCAACTCGTGTAGTAACAACAGATGTTATTAAAGGATACAGTCCTGGCGATGTGATAGAGTATGACGAGATTACTACTCACTATGCAGGCGGACGTATTGACATTCGGGGTGTTCCTAACGAACCTTGGGGTAGCGAATACAGTCTCGCAGTTATGCACGGTGAGGATTGGAACGAATTAGGTGAATGGTTAGATAATTTTGAATCTGAAGAGCTCGTGTCATACGACTCCCTCATAGAACAATTTGAAAATGATTATGGTAAAAAGATACAGTGGTGGAACGACTTATGAAAGTTAAAATAGGAAAGTATCCAAATTGGCTCGGCCCGTATCAGCTGGTTGAGAAGATTTTCTTTTGGGCTAGACAAAAAGACGAGTATGGAATTGAGAGAGAAGCTGATTGGGTTTACTCTATAGGGGATTGGTTGTCACACACCTGGTTTGGTGGCTGGTGGAGCGGAGTAGCAAACAGTTGGACCGACTACCACGGCAAACGACAAGTGAAAGTGCGGATTGATCCTTGGGATACTTGGAGTATGGATCACACACTGGCACACATTGTAGTGCCTATGTTAGTACAACTCAAAGAAACAACGAATGGCGCACCTTATGTTGATCCAAAGGATGTGCCTGCAGAATTACAACCCAAGAAGCTGACCAAAAAGCAGAAAGACAACGGTGAAACCGACACCACTCACTTTGAACGTTGGGATTGGGTATTAGATGAAATGATTTTTGCCTTTGAGAGCAAACATAACGATTGGGAACAACAGTTCCATTCAGGTGAAGTTGATTTGTACTTTGAAGACGTTGGTAACGGACTCAGTGAAATGAAGTGTGGCCCCAAAGACACCTTCGAAGTGGATCGGGAGGGACTTAAAGCATATCAGAAAAGAATATCAAATGGCTTTAGATTATTTGGTAAATATTATGAAAATCTTTGGGATTAGAGCAGAAAAAGGTTGACTTCTACCAGGAAATCCGGTATAATATATACATATTAAACAATAAAGGAACGAGTATTATGAAGAAAACAGCAATATTTTTAGCCCTAGCAGGCACATTCGCAGTAACAGATGCTGTAGCAAGTACAACTGAAATGGTTGTTACTAACGTACAGCCAATCCAAAAGACTGTAACTAGGTATCAAGATGTACCTTACAACGAGCAAGTTTGTTACAGAATGCAACGTAACTCAGACGGCTTACTTGAAAAAGTAGTCGACGGTGGATTTGGTTCTACTGAAGGTTTAGTAGGCGGAGCAATTGGTTACGGTATTGGTAACGAAATAGGTGGCGGTTCAGGTAATGAAATTGCTAAGGTGTTAGGCACAATACTTGGAAACAAGATTGGTAATAACATTGCCAACAACAAACCATCTAGTCCACAGCAATGTGAGACTCGTACCACTTATAAGCGTGAGTCGTATAGAGAAACTGTTACCACTGGTTATAAAGTAACAGGTGACTTATTTAGTAATGTTCACAGTGGTACTCAAGTAACTGTTGAAAGACCACATAGCCCATCAATTGGATCTACAATTTACGTTAATTATAGGGTTTGGTAATGTCAGACGATAACGGTAAGATTCTACCCTTCCCGGGTAAAAAGAAGGAGCCTGCAAAGGTTCCTTCTTTAATGAGTACAATGATTAACGATATGTTTGAATCATTTACTCCTGAACAAAAATCAGAGTTCCAAGGGTACATGACTACTAACCTTGAACTGAGATTTAGTCTTACAGACGACAAAGAGTCTTTCAAACTAGAAGAAATTCCTGTAATGGACAACGTTGACATTGATGTCGACCTAGAGGACATGGTAAAGATGATGAGTGATGTTGAGACCAAAAAGGATTTAGCATTCGAATACATCAAACGAGTCGAACTAGCCATGTTTGATGCACATTTTGCCTATGATTTGGCAACTATAACGGAAATTACTAATAAATTACGACTTATTTGTGCAAAGTTACCAGAAAAAGGTTGACTTTACTCAAAAAAGGCGTATAATAGTATATGTAGGTTGAGAAAATAAACAAATAAAGTTATTGGAGTAACGATATTATGGAAACATTACAAGCAAGAGCCAGCACAGTACAACCAATTGTGGAACGTGCAATGCAGGCAAAACGTCCTATCTTCCTTTGGGGAGCACCGGGCATTGGTAAATCAGAACTAGTTGAAGGCATTGTTGATAACATGTCAGGCAACAATCTAATGATAGACATGCGTCTAGCACTTATGGAGCCAACTGACCTTAGAGGTTATCCGTTCCGTAATCCAGAAACTAACCAAATGGAATGGGCACCAGCGGCTGACCTTCCCACTGCGGAGCAGGCAGAACTGTATGATATTATTGTACTGTTCTTAGATGAGTTGAACTCAGCACCTCCTAGTGTACAGGCGGCGGCTTACCAGTTGATCCTTAATGGTCGAATTGGTCAGTATGTTCTTCCTAAGAACGTTAGGATTGTAGCGGCTGGTAACCGTGAGACGGACAGAGGTGTTACTTATAGAATGCCTGCTCCGTTGGCTAACAGATTCCGACACATTAACATGGAAGTGAACTTTGAAGATTGGAGCATTTGGGCTACCGATAACAAGGTACACCAGGATGTTATTGGTTACTTAACATATTCAAAAGCAGACTTGTTCGACTTTGATCCTAAAACATCAAGTCAGTCGTTTGCTACACCTCGTTCATGGAACTTTGTGAGCGAGATCCTTAACACTTCAGGCTTTGATACTGCACCAGACTACGAACAGAAAGTAGAAATTGCAGGTGCTATTGGTGAAGGCATGGCAATTAAGTTCTGCGAACACAGAAAGATTGCATCCAAACTGCCCAACCCAGAAGATGTACTCAATGGTAAAGTCAAGAAACTTGATATCAAAGAGAAGTCCGCTCAGTACTCATTTGCTATTGGACTATGCTACGAACTAGCAGAGCTGGCAGATGGTGATCTTGGCAAGTTTGATACAGGCGTTGATTACTTCTTCGACTTTATTATGGCAAACTTTGAGCCTGAGTTGGTTATCTTTAGTGCTAAGACAGTGCTTAGTGATCACGACATTGACATTAAGCCTCGTAAATTACAAGGTAAGAAGGAGTTCAAAGACCGCTACTGGAAGTACTTATTCCCGGCGGCTTAAACCAGAATAAAACTGTTGCTGTATCCTACATCGTTACTCCTACAAGCAGTGACAAGTTTTACCCGCCCAAGCTCACAAGGCAAGGGCGGGTTTTTTATTTAAAATGGAGTAGAAAAAGGTTGACTTACACCCTGAATTCCGGTATAATATATACATAAATTGAGAAACGTAGGAGTTTACAATGGACACATTAGAAGCAAAACAACCAAAGATTAGTGGTACGCCTAGCGATACTGCTCACAAGGCTTTAGATAATATACCAGAGTCTACTAAGACTAATGCTGAAATTGAGGACCGTTTGATTGCGGCTCGTATCAGTATGCTCTTACACTGTCCGTTCTATGGTACACTAGCATGTCGTTTAGAAATGCGTGATGCTACAGAATGGTGCCCAACTGCCGCAACTGATGGCAAGTTCTTTTATTATAACAGAAACTTCGTAGATGCTCTTAGCAATGACGAGCTAGTATTCCTTTGGGGACACGAAGTTGAGCATTGTGTCTATGACCACTTTGGTCGTAGGGGCGATAAGAATCCTATGTTATGGAACATTGCTAACGACTATGTGGTTAACATGGATCTTGTGGAAGGTAATGTTGGTGCAAGGATTCGTTTGGTAGACATCTGTTTTGATTACAAGTATCGTAACTGGACTTCAGAAGAAGTTTACGAAGACTTGTTCCAGCAGGCTGAAGAGGAAGGACGTATAATTAATGTATCTACATTAGATGTACACTTGGACATGGCTGATGGCGATGACGAGGGTGCTGGTGCAGGCGAAGGTGATGCAGAAGATGGTGAGGGTAAAGGTCCTGCAAAATATACTGCTGAAGAAAAACGTCAGATTAAAGAACAATTTAAGAATGCTACAATGCAGGCGGCTAAGGCGGCTGGTAATGAAAAACTTCCTAGTGGCATTAAGCGCCTTGTTAACGAGCTAGTTAATCCACAACTTAGTTGGAGAGAACTACTGCCACAACAGATACAGTCAGTTATTAGAAGTGACTACAGTTTTAGTACTCCTTCACGTAAAGGACAGGACCAAGGATTTTACTTACCTGGGATGGAGCGAGATCAAACTATCGATATCGCAATTGCTATGGACACGTCAGGATCAATGAGTGACGAAATGGCTAGAGATATCCTTAGCGAAGTAAAAGGGTGTATGGATCAGTACAATGATTTCCGTATACATTTGTTCTGCTTTGATACTGAAGTACATAATCCACAAGTGTTTACAGAGCATAACATGGATGAGTTCATGGAGTACGAGCCAGGTGGCGGCGGTGGTACTGAGTTCGATGTATGTTGGGACTACTTCAAAGAAGAAGGCATAGTGCCTAAGAAGTTTATTATGTTCACAGATGGTTACCCTTGGAACAGTTGGGGTGATGAATCATACTGTGATACACTATTTATTGTGCATGGAGGAGGCTTTGGTGGTCACATACCTGAAGCACCTTTTGGTATAACTGTACCTTATGAGAGAGATTCAAAATGATTAAGAGATACAACAAACTTACAGAAGCAGAATTCTTACTGCTCAAAGGCACAGACAAGATGGCGGCAATGCTATCCAACAAGTATGTAGTGGACGACTATGATGTTGTTCATTACTTAGAGCAACATGCAATGGGACAGTTCTGCGTAATTATCAATGAGCGTGGAAAGTCTTGGATCATATACTTTGAGCAAATGTCTGATGTACTGTATGCCGAACAATTCTTTGCACCAAAACAACCAGAGGCACCACCTATTCATACGATAAATATCGTTAATGAATAAACCAATATGGTCCTGCAATGAATGGGACCCTCTTAAAGAAATTATAATCGGCACAGCCAAAGATGCGAACATTCCCTCGCACGACCTCAGCCATCATGCAACCAACTATGCTAACCTAAGTGCTGAAGAGTATGCACAAATGCCTAAGGGTAGATACCCAGAGTATGTGTACGAAGAAGCAGAAGAGGACTTAGAAGGACTAGTCGGTGTACTAGAACAGTTTGGAGTTAAGGTTCATAGACCAGATACAAGCGTCATAGACTTCACTAGCAACATATCAAATGGCTTATGGGACTCTACACAATACGAAGCATACTGTCCACGTGACAGCATAGCAGTGATAGGCGATACTATTATAGAAGGTGCTATGAGTTTAAGGGCTCGTTATCATGAGACATTCATGTTTAACGAACTATTTAAACAAAAGAGTATGCAAGGTGCTAGATGGTTACCTATGCCTAAGCCTATGTTACAGGATGATTTGTACAAGATACAGCCTGGCAGAGACCCGAGTGTAAACAACAACGAACCTATACTAGATCCTGCTAACCTAATCAAGTTGGGTTATGACATACTGTATCTGATATCTAACACAGGTAATGCTCAAGGTGCCCAATGGTTACGAAATACACTAGGATCTAAATTCAGAGTACATGAAATGCACGACTTGTATAGTTGGGCTCATGTGGACAGTACAATAATGCCACTTAGACCTGGGCTGGTAGTGTTAAATGCTAGTAGGGTAGATGAAGAGAAAGTGCCTGCTATATTTAAAAGTTGGGACAAGATTTGGTACACAGAAGAGATGTGTGTAGGACAACCATGCTTGGAAGACTATGCTCCAGCAAGTAGTTGGATTGGTATGAATGTATTAAGTATTGACCCGGAGCATGTATTGGTACCCGATAATGAAGGTCCATTAATGGATGCTATGAAGAAGCACGGAGTAACCCCTATTCCTGTACAGATGCGCCATATGAGAACACTAGCCGGTGGCCCACACTGTGTGAGTTGTGACTTGGTTAGAGACGGTAAATTAGAGTCATATTAACTTGACATAACCGCTGTTCGGTAGTATAATATACACATAAACAAAGGAAAGTTAACGATGAAGTACTTAGTGCTAGGCGACATACACAATGAATACAAAATGTTTATGGACGCTGTTCTGTATGCTAGAGAGAAAAACCTTTCTATTATCAGTGTAGGCGATGTCGTTGATTATGGAAAACATGCTAAGAGCACTGTGCATTTGGCTAGAACTATAGCAGTGACTGACAGTGCAAGATTCATAGAAGGAAACCACGATAACAAAATTGCACGTTACCTAAAAGGTAATGATGTAACTATATCACATGGTATGAAAGATACTATTGCTGACTTAGAAAGTGACAATGTTATGAAGGAGAACTTTGAATTTCTGCATAGCAACATGAAGTCGTATATTGAGATAGGTAATACTTACATGACTCATGGAGCATTAGCAAAAGAGTTTTGGGCAGGTGATGTTAGTTCAGACAAAGTTAAAAGAGCATTCTTGTACGGTGAAGTAGATTCAAGTTTACCTATGATGGACTTCAGAGGAAACAAATATCCTCACAGAGTTTACGATTGGGTTGACCATATACCTGCGGAGAAGACTGTGATAGTCGGACACGACAGAACGCCTTTGTTGTCAGTTCCTCATTTTGAAAATCAAGAAAATGAGGTCACACACCACACTGGTGCGTTAGGTGGTAAGGTCATTTGGATCGATACCGGCGCCGGTAAGGGTGGTCATGTTACAGGTGCAATACTTGATAGAGACGGCAAGTTTATAGAAACGGTGTCGTTCACATAAAAACGATACCGTTTTTATCACTTTATAAACTAAGCATACTATAAATATTATGGTATTAAAACTATACTTTATATGGAGAAAGTAAAAAATGAGCAAGAAAAAAGCAGAACAAGTATCAGAGAACGTTGAAGTTGAAGCAACAGCAGACGCTCCTGAAGTAACAGAACAAGACGTTCAGACTTTAAGCCTAGCAGAACTAGATCAACTAGCACAAGTTATTGACCTAGCATCGAGCAGAGGGGCATTTAGAGGTGCTGAACTACAAACTGTTGGCGGACTATACAACAAACTAGTATCGTTCCTATCAATGGTTAAGGCACAACAAGAAGCCGCCAGTGAAGCACAAGCCACTGAGGCCCAAGACGGAGAAGCGTAATGGCAAAGATGACAAAACATGTAGGCACATATGGTGAGAAACCTTGTGTCGTTGTGTTCAGAGAATTACCTGAAGATGACAATAATGCATTAGTTATTTTAAGTGATTCACTTGAAGGTCAACTACACGATGACGTTATGTCAGTAGTTGATTCAATTGAAGCACAAGATAGCAATAACATTAGTGAAGTGTTCTTTAGACGTAGACTTACAGATGGAAGTAATATGTTGGAAGCACTACACACCAGAGGTAAACTGGTTAAAGCACCAGTTGAAATGGTTAAACTGGTACCAGTTCCTAATCAACCTGTCGAACTAGCAGAGATTAATAAGGAATTGAGAAAGATTTCAAATGAGTCTAATCCACCTTTAAAGACTGATGAGCAACCTGCTATTAAGCCAGGTAGTGTGGATGTACCAGAAGGCGAAGATAAGGATCAAGTTGCAAACAATTTATTATCCCAAGCATCATTGTTAGAAGAAGATGCTAAAGCATTACTTACAGATGCTGACTTAAAGAGATCACAAGCATATGAAATTGCTCCAGATTTAAGACCTAAGAAAGGTCCAGGTAGACCATCAAAATCGTCTATCGATAAACTTTAAGATAAGTAACTAAGTATTGTAGGAGATAATATGTCGAATAATGACGTGAGGATAGTCTTGGTTGCTAAACACGGCAAGAACCAGGGCTTTGAAAATTTGCTTAAAGAAGTCTTCCCTAGCGAGATTCCTGTTGATATGATTGATAGTATTATAATCGAATTCAAAGATGGAGGTAATGCTAAGTTAGACCATAGGGAATTGTCCGATCCTTTACCTACGTCAGCGGATAAAACATGGGCAACAATGATTAGTGCTTTCTCCAATGTGAAACAAATAAACATTATTGTCGATGTTCGAAAAGTCGAAAAAACTGTTGGTAACAATGTTGCTGACACTTTAGGAAAACATTTTGAATGATGAAGGTAGCAATAACGGGTCACAGTAGTGGTATCGGAGAAGAATTACTTTCTGTAATTGAGCTCACCGAACCTACATGGGAAGTCAAAGGCTTCTCTAAGGCAAACGGACACAATATAGCAACCAATGATGGTGATGATATTGTACAAGAGATACTAGACTATGACCCCGATGTGTTTTTCAACAACGCCTACTATCCGAAGATACAAAACAAAATACTAAAAAAACTATACGAAGCCTGGAGTGATAAAGAAAAGATTATTATCAACACAGGATCTATTAGCGGATATCTAAAAGACATATTACTTGACAGTGAAAGTGACTATGTTAATGATAAAAAAGATCTAGCAGACTTTTGTATACGAAACAGTTTCAACTATCCATGGGCTAATAAAACTAGACTACACAACATAAGTTTTGGCTTTGTGGAGACACCCTTACTGACCAAGACAGTCAAGCCTGTAAACACAGCCAACTTAATTCCTATAGAAGAATCAGCGTTACTGATGATTGATATGATTGAAAAGAAAGACTACTATGTAGTTGAGCAAGTTATTAACTGTGCTTTTGACAGTGACGCAGAAATGCTAACACACTTCAACATAGCAACTCGTAACATGTTAAAGCATGTTGCACGTTCAAACAGACGTAATTAATTTATACATCCAACCAAGTAAAGCACCACTGAACACCAGAGCAATTATACACGCAATCACATCCGTCCAAAATGCTTTAGACTCTGCGTCACGAGCCGCTTGTCTTATCCTAGCGGCTTGTATGTTTCTACGTTCTCTCATCATGTCCTCATAAAAACCTACTTGTCCTGAGTACAATAAAAACTCTCTAAGTTCTTTTTCTAGAGCCGCCATTTTATGTTTAGCGGCTGTTATTTCTAATGCCTGTGCTTCTACACTGCTACCACTGAATAACTTTTTAACTAATGGTTGATTCTTTCCGTACTGACTTGCCTTTGATATTTCATCTTTAGCATCAAAAAACTTACCAAAGTAACCAGCAACATCTTCTACTTCACGACCCATTTCGACTGCTTTTTTGATCCCACCGAAGGCGGCATTGGCTAGGCTGATTGCCCCTGCTATCTCTATCATTGTGTGTCTCCTACGACCGATTGACCTACAACACTATTTACCTAAAGTTCTTGACATCTAAAGCATAAGATACTATAATGTATACTTAAATAGAGGTAAGAATGAAGAAGACGATAGTAACAGATATAGACGGAGTAGTGTTAGACTGGGAAGAAGGGTTTAGCATTTGGATGGAACATCATGGACACAGAAAAGTAGAAGGCTATCAGTTCATGTACAAAATTGGTGATAGATACGGTATCTCCAATAATCAAGGGCATAAGTTAATCAAAACTTTTAATGAGAGTGCGGCAATAGGATTCCTTCCTCCACTCAGAGATGCTCAATACTTTATTAAGAAGTTGCATGAGCAACACCAATACGACTTTGTTGCTCTAACAAGCCTTAGCCTAGATGAACATGCCCAAGCATTAAGGGTAAGAAACCTTAAGAAGCTCATGGGTACTGCATTTAGTAGGGTAATATGCCTAGACACAGGTGCTGATAAGGACGAAGCATTAGCCAGACTAGCACAGAAATACAAGGGCTGTTACTGGATAGAGGACAAGCCAGAGAACCTTGTAGCGGGGTCTAAGGCCGGTTTCCAGGGCATTTTAATGGAGCATGGTCACAATATGAATGCTGAACATGACGGAATTGTAGCAAAAAATTGGGAAGAAATATACAATCTTGTTACAAATCAGCAACTTAAACAGCCATATACTAGGTAGTTTTCTACCAAAAAAGGTTGACTTCTGCCAGAAAAACCGGTATAATATATACATATTAAACAATAAAGGAAAGAGAATTATGTCATTACAAGAAATCAAATTAGCAATTCGCAACGGAAACTTCAGTTTATCAGAGCTGAATGAACTCAGTGCTTACACTCAAACAATCAAGACCAGAACCGCAAAAGATTCAATCAAGGTCGGTGATAAGGTGTTTGTAGTTCAAAAAACCAAAAGAACTTTAGGTACTGTTACCAAAGTAAACATTAAGAAGGCTATTGTGGAATTACCACAAGGTCGTTACAATGTTCCACTTTCAATGATTGAGGCGGCTTAAACAATGAAGAAGATGTATACCGGTGCTGAAGTAATTGCGTATGCAGTTGCAGTCGACGAATTTCAAGGACAGAAGTATGTCAAGTCTCATGAAGTAGACAAAGAGAAGGGCATCGAGTCCAACTTCAAACTTATGCTTGAAGCGATGCATAATCCAGAAAAAGCACGAGTTAAACTAGAGCCAGCTCACACAGAGCAGGCAGGTGTTATCGTGGACTACTTCGAAGGATTAGTGTTCAAGGCAATGCAACGTAAACTTAGTGACTTTGAAACTAAGATTACTGAGCTAATCAAAGCCGACGATATCAACATCAACGGCAGAGATACTAGGCTACCTATCGTAGGTAGTTTGCCTGGTGTATATCGTAACAACTTAACACATGATACTTGGAGTGAGCAAGAACGAGCTCTTAGGAAGACATCCGAGTATGTAGGTGAGGTTGGTAAACGATCTGAATTCTCAGGCACTATTGCAATGTCTAGGTACATGAATAGGACTCACAGCATGTTGGTTTCTGTTCTCACAGAAGATCAGAACATCATCAAGTTCTTTTATGATTTGTACCGTGGTGCAGACAAGAAAGACTTTGAAAAGGGTACTGAGCTTACCTTCACTGCTTCAGTTAAAAAGCAAGAAGTATCTAAGTTCAGCAAATGTAAAGAGACCTTTGTTAATAGGGTGACACTGCCTAAAGAAGATAAATAGTATTATAACTTTAGAACTAGACCTAATGTCTAGATCAGTTTTTAACTGAATCGGAGTATAATATATGGCAGTCTTTATGAATGCCAAGGGCACCACTAATGCGGTTTACCAGATTGGTAAACGTGGTGGTAAAATCTTTGGCGGTGTAACTACACCAAATGCATCTGATATATCCACAGGTGACATTTGGTTAGACAAATCAAATACAGCAACTAAAATAGCAATAGTCACTGGTGACTCTGTTGCTTGGAATGATATCCTTACATCAGGATCTACTGCTGACACTTTGCCGGAAGGCTCAACAAACTTATATTATACTACGGCAAGAGCAAATGCCGCCATTGATGCCAAGTTGGCAACAGATGTAGTTATAGGCGGTAACCTCACAATTAGTGGTACTACAACCACAATCAATACTGAAACATTAAATATAGAGGATAATATACTAGTCCTTAATAGTGGTTTCACTGGGGCAGACAATACTGTTGATGCAGGTTTTGAAGTCAACAGAGGCAGTGAAACTAACGTTACATTATTATGGGACGAAAGCGAAGGGGAATGGACTTATGGTTCAGAAACTGTAAGAGCGGGATCTTTCATAGGAGAGTTGAGTGGTGACGTTGTTGGGTCTATTAGACCAAACGGCGTACAAAATAATGTAACAGTAAGTGGTAACTTAGTAACAACCGGTGCCAACGTTATTGGATTAAGTACTAGTAGTGTATCCGAAGGTAGTAATCAATATTACACAGATACAAGAGCAAGAGCATCGATTAGTGCAACTGGCACAGGGCTAACGTACAATAACTCCACAGGTGTTATTAGTTATAGTATGCCTAATTTAACAGTTAATGACTTTGCTCTAACGGCATACAATGCCACTAATGATGTATGGGATGATGACGATAGCACGTTTGCTACAACGGGCAGAATCACAGACATGATTAACACTGAGATTGCTAATGCATCTACTGTTGTTCATACTACAGGTAATGAAACTATTACAGGTAGCAAAACAATTAGTGGTGCTACACTAACTCTTACTGCAAACAGTACGTTAGACGTAAGCAACGCAACTGTAACAGGTGCTAATTCAGATAGCATTTCAGAAGGTTCAACAAATTTATATTACTCTAACCCAAGAGCAAGAACGGCAATAAGTGTTACAGACAATTCAACTGCTGGCAATGAACTAACATATAATAGTTCGACAGGTGTACTTAGTTGGGAAGGAACTGCCGCAGGTTCACCAGGCGGTGCTAATACTCAAATACAATTCAATGACAGTGGTTCTTTTGGTGGACATGCTAATTTAACTTATGATAGTGCATCAGAAACATTAGCAGTATCTAAACTTAACGTAGCAAACTTTACATATCAAATACTCAGTGAAGACTACGGTTCAACAACTGAAACTACACTTGTAACAAAAGACTTTGGTAATCTATCAGTAGTTGCCCAAGGTGAATACATGCATGATTTAACTGACGACGATAGTCCTCAACTTTCAGCAAACTTAGATCTAAACACCAACAATATTACTGGAACCGGCGACATTATCAATACAGGTAATATTAATACTCAAATTGTTACAGCAACAAGTTATAAAGACACGGTGTTCACTATCACAGATGGTGCCAGTGTTGACATAGATCCAGACAACGGTGGTATCCAAGTTTGGACATTAGGCGCAAACAGATCACCCACAGCAACAAATTTTGATACTGGTGCCAAAGTAATGCTTATGATAGCAGACGGCACTAATTACAGTATTACATGGCCAAGTGTAAATTGGGTAGGAGGCGTAGCACCCACACTACCTACATCAGGTTACGGTATAGTTGAACTTTGGAAAGTGGGTACACAATTATACGGAGCGTTTGCTGGCGGAGTAGCATAATGCTTTTATCACAAACCAACGCAGGTTATACATTCCCAACAGCCAACAGAGTAGTTCACTTAGATGCTGGTAACACTAATAGTTACAGTGGCACAGGAACTACCTGGAGCGACCTTACTGCTAACAACAACGATTTTACACTGAGCAGTTGTTCATTTGATAATGGCAACAGTGGCAGTATAGATTTTGATGGTACTAACAGCACAGCAGATAATGGCAGTGAACTAACATTTAGTAAAACAAATAATACTATGATGTTTTGGGTAAAGCAAGACCAAAACAGTTTGAGATGTTTGGTAAACAGATATGCATCAAACTCTTATAACAGTTTTATTTCATTCAGTGACAGACCAAGTAGAGCAGAGACTGATACAAACTGCAATAACTTTACATACGAAGAAAGCATGACAGGTAATAATAATATAGGCAGTAACGTATCAAGTACTTGGAGTTGCTGGACTATTAGAACTAACGCAGATCAAAGTGCAGATTGGTTTTTAAATGGTACAAGAAGAATACCGGTTACCAGTTGGGGCAGTATCAATTGCGATGGCAATAACCCAGCAAGTAACTTTCACGGTAATTTGAGTTGGAGATATTTAGGAACAGCAAGTACTTACGAAGGTAGATTTGATGGCAAGTTAGCAATGATATGTCAATGGAGCGTAGCACTCAGCGATCATCAAATACAAGCCGCTTTTGGTTCTTACAGAAGCAGGTTTGGTATTTAAACCTTCCAACGTAGCATTAAACTTTTCCTAATATCATCTCCAACTATTGTAGGCGCACAATGCCAGCTGGTAACATGATTAGGTGTGACTAGCATACAGTTTGGGTAAAAAGGAACTGTTCTTACTAGTTCGAAATTATCTAAATTAGTTGCACTGTGTGGATGCATTGTTCCAGGATCTTGTCTAGCATCTACACTTAGATCATTGCCATTATATTTGTATAACTTTGTGCCGTACTGTCGTAGACTAAGATCATCTGGTAAGTATATTTGTCCGCTGATAGTGAATGGTGTGTCGTAGAATGCATCTACATGTATGTCATCAATAACAAGTTCTGAATTGTCTACCCAGAAGTTCGTAGTTGCTGGCACTGATACGTTGGTTGCATAATCAAACTTTTCAGCAAACAAGTCAAACAACTTAACAGTAAATGCTTCGTATTCCTCGTTGTATTTGTTGTAAGCATATTGCTTTCTGCCAGTGTTGTTAGCATCTATATCTAGTTCCGGGTGTTGCTCAAACTCTTGTACAGTTCTATAGAAGTCTGACGTAAAGAACTCCGGTATAAACATATGAGGCCATGGATCTAACATTACTTCGGATTCTTTAATGCGTTTTTCTATATGACTATATTGTTTTATAATATCCGTAAACATGATTCCTCCTCATCGGTTTATCTATAATTGGACTACTATGCCAACTGTGTTTTGTTCTAGGCATAAAGTACATAGTGTTTGCTATAAAAGGTACTTGGTCTATCAAGGTACAGTTTTCTCTTATTAAACTTACATCTAAGTTTGTAGGTATTTCGTCTGGCTTCCAAAATTGTGTACCGTATTCTTTAAGGCTATCATCTCTTGGCAAGTACAATCCGAACGTGATGTCGAACTTGTCGTAATCAACATGTACATCATTTATAGTAAACTGTTCACTGTCTTGCCATAGCCACGCACTTGCTTCGTAATCAGATTCCAATGCAAACTTATCTGCGATAGCACACTTAACATACTCGTCATTTATTACTTTATCAAATAACATCTGATAAACAGTATCACAGTTTATATCCTGCTGTAGTCTGCCCGGTACTTCTATGTCGTACATATCAGCGGGCCAATTATCTAGTAAGTTTGTGAGTAGTTCTGGGTGTAGGAAGTTATCTATAATTAATTTGTGACCATTAATTTCTGAATCTACTATGCGTTGTAGACTCCACTCTGTCCACTGATGTAACACAAAGTCATCTATGCTTTCTACCATGCCACTTTCAAGTAGTATTGGTAGTCTTGGGAACCAACTTTGCACATCTGCAAGTCCATGCTCACAACTATTCATTAGTCCGCATACTTTACATTTGATACGTGGGTAATCTGGATTGTACTCAGATGGGTGGAAAGGTATTCCGTTTTTGTCTCTAGCCATTAAACCTCTATTGATGCTTCAAAAGTAAATGGGTCTTGATCCGGGAATTCTTCTACAAGTTGGTCAGAGATACTATTACCTTCTTCTTCGGTAATTTCCTCGTCTAAAATAATCTCGTGTATAAAGATAGCACCATCATCATCTTCCTCTTGGTATATTAGGACGTCAACTTCTACCCTTTCTTTATTTTCGATGTCTAGCCCTGTTACTATCTTTGAAGGAACAACACTCTGTACGATGTCGAAAAACTCGATTACATCATAGTCATCTAGTTCTTCTCTAGTATTAAATCTTACAAAATGTTTTACAAACATATTATTCCTTAATCTCCGCCTTTATTTTTACTTGTGCCTGCGTATAATCCGAACCATGCCGCTCCAGCACCTACGATAATACTTATCAATCCTGACTGCTCAAGGCTTGGACTTTCGAGTGACATGAACCATATGGTCGAGTAATACAATAAGAATATGTACACACTCAAAAATGCTCTTGGGAATATTCTCCAAGCATCTACGGCTTGTGCTAAATAAATCCACTTCTGCCATGGGTTTTGACTACTATCAACCTGTTTTGTGTCTACTTCTAGTTCGATCTGTATAGTCTTTTTTTCTATATCCGACATTCGTTTCTCCTAAAAATTTGTGTCTATACTGTATTTATCATTGACATTGCCTAAATAAGCATGTATAATACTTGCTTGTACATAAATATTTTCACAGACACAGAGGACAACATGGCATTTAATAAGACATTCAATTCAGAAGAAGTCGCAAGACTTAAAAGAGTTATCCAAGAAGGCGATCAAGTACTTTACGAAGTAGATGCATTAACAGTGGGACTAAGAGAAACTGTTAAAGCAATTGCAGAAGAAATGGATATCAAACCCGCAATTCTAAACAAAGCAATCAAGGTAGCACACAAGGCTAGTTTCGGTGATGAAAGTGATAAGTTCGATGAACTTGAAACAATCTTAGCCGCTGTTGGCAAAGACAATCTATAAGAAGGACAGTTAATGAGTTATGTTGATGCATGGCACGACCGGACTCGAGACATTGTTCATGTCTCTGAGCGAGTTGGTGGTAAAAGAGTTTTAGTTACACACAAACCTATATACAATTTTTACTACAAAGATCCTAAAGGCACAGCAAGAAGTGTTTATGGCGATCCACTGACTGAAGTAAAATGTGCTAACAACAAAGACTTTAAGAAGAACTGTGCTATTAATAGACAGCATGGCTTGTTCGAGTCTGACATTAAGCCTTTAAACAAGACACTTGCTAAACACTACGAGCGTGTTGAACAGCCTAAACTACACACAGCATTTTATGACATTGAGGTAGACTTCGATCCTAATAGAGGATTTAGTAGTCCTGAGGACGCCTTTATGCCTATTACTGCTATCGGTGTGTATTTAGATTGGATGGACACAATGGTATGTTTGGCTGTTCCGCCTAAGACATTAACAATGGAACAAGCAGAAAGCATGGCAAAGAACATGCCTGAAGTTATTCTGTTTAAAGATGAAGGTGAGATGCTTAAAGTATTCTTACAGTTAATAGATGATGCAGACATAATCAGTGGCTGGAACAGTGAAGGGTATGATATTCCTTACACTGTTAACAGAATTATTAAGGTGCTTGGTAAAGCAGAGACTCGTAAGATGTGTCTGTGGGATCAATTCCCAAAGCCAAGAACATATGATAACTTCGGCAGTGAGCGACAAAGTTATGACCTTATTGGTCGTGTACATTTGGATTACATGCAACTGTATAGAAAGTTTAACTATGAAGAACGACACAGTTACAGACTAGACTTTATTGGTGAGGTAGAACTAGGTGAGAAGAAGGTAGCATACGAAGGCTCACTGGATAGACTTTACAATCATGACTTTGCTAAGTTCTTGGAATATAACATACAAGACGTTATGTTGATTGCAAACATGGATAAGAAGTTACAGTTCATTGACCTTGCTAATACTATTGCACATGACAACACTGTACTATTGTTCACTACAATGGGTGCTGTGGCAACTACTGAACAAGCAATCATCAACGAAGCACATAGACGTGGTGTTGTAGTTCCTGACAGACCTAGGCAAGGCAGAGACAAAGAACATACACAGGCGGCAGGTGCCTATGTTGCATTTCCTAAGAAAGGATTCCACGAGTGGGTAGGCAGTATGGATATCAACTCCCTATATCCGAGTGTTATTAGATCCTTAAACATGGGACAAGAAACAGTAGTAGGACAAATTAGACCTGACGAAACAGATGAAGAGATTGCTAGTAAAATGAAACTTGAGAAGAGTTCATTTGCTGATGCTTGGCTAGGTAAGTTTGGAACTAATGAATACGAGAATGTAATGTCTAAGGATGTTAATAAAAAGATGACACTGGATATGGAAGACGGCACCACAGTAGAAGTTACTGGAGCAGATGTCTACACATTAGTATTTGATAGTGGTCAGCCTTGGAGCATTAGTGCTAATGGCACACTGTTTAAAACAGATGTACAAGCCATTGTGCCAGGACTGCTAGAGCGTTGGTATGCAGAGCGTCAAGATTTACAGGCTAAGAAGAAGAAAGCAACGGACCCAGAACAGATTGCGTTTTGGGATAAACGACAGTTGGTTAAGAAGATTAATTTGAACTCGCTTTACGGAGCGATTCTAAATCCAGGATGTAGATTCTTTGACAAGAGAATTGGACAAAGTACTACACTAACTGGTAGGCGAATCACTCGCCACATGGGAGCAAAGGTTAATGAAATGCTCACAGGAAATTACGACCATACAGGCGACACTATGATCTACGGTGACACAGACTCTGTGTACTTCACCGCATCTCCAGCCTTGCCAGAGGATATGGAGTTAGATATGGAAGGAGCAATTAAACTGTATGATAGTATTAGTGACCAAGTATCTGATACGTTCCCCAAATACATGATGGAGGACTTTGGTTGCACACACGACAGAGGTGCAATCATTAAAGCAGGTAGAGAAGTAGTTGGTAGATCTGGTGTGTTTATTACTAAGAAGCGTTATGCGATTATGTGTTTAGACATTGAAGGCTATCAACCAGAAGGTGGCAAACTAAAAGTTATGGGAATGGATATCAAGAGAAGTGATACTCCAGAATTCATACAAGACTTTTTAGAGGAATGTTTAAGTGATGCACTAAATGGTAGCACAGAAGATGCCGTTATAGCAAAGATCAAAGACTTCAAGGAAATGTTTAAGTCGTTAGAGCCTTGGAAGAAAGGTATGCCTAAACGTGCTAATAACATTACCAACTATACCAAGAAGTACAACAAACAAATAAAAGGCCCTGATGCTAACATGAGGTTATATAAACTTGAGAAGTTAGCAGAGGAGTCAGAGAACAAAATGATTCCAGGGCATGTTAGAGCGGCTATCAATTGGAACAACTTAAAGTTTGCTAACAGCGACAACTACAGTTTAACTATTATGGATGGTGCTAAGGTTGTTGTTTGTAGGCTTAAAAATAATCCTATGAACTATACTAGTATTGCATATCCAACAGACGAACTTAACATACCACAATGGTTTAAGGACTTACCGTTTGATGAAGATGCAATGGAAGGTGCAGTACTGGACAAGAAGATGCAAAATGTATTAGGCGTAATGGGTTGGGACTTATCTAGAGCTAACAATAGTGAAGTGATGGATGCGTTCTTTGAATTTTAATCGAAAAAAATGGATAGATTTATCTTGACTTTTCTAAATAGTAGTAGTATAATAAACGAAACAAGTTTCTTATGGAGGAAATAATGAGTAATAATTATATCAAAGACACACTAAAAGATGTTATTAGGCATACACATGACCTAGGCATTTTTGAAATGGTCAAAATTAAAGGCACAACAACTCAGACTGAGATTGAGACAGTTGATGCAGACAAGACAGTTATTGTCAAAGGTACATCTAACGATCCTGTGGCTGACTTTGCAGATGCAACAGTTGGATTAAGCAGAATGGGTGTATTGAAAAGTTTCTTACAGTATCCAGGTTATGATACTGAAGGAGCAACAGTACAAGTAAACACACAGGAAAGGAATGGCGAGCAAGTTCCTACTGAAGTGCAATTTGTAAGTGAAGATGGCGGCGATGCACATTATAGATTTATGTTAGCAGACGTTATTAACCAGCAACTTAAAGAGATCAAGTTTAAAGGTGCTGAGTTTGATGTAACAATCAGTCCAGGCATTGAGCCTATGAAAAACCTTGCATACTTTACAGGTGCGTTAGCGGCTTATGAGCCTAACTTTATGCCTAAGACAGAAGCAGGAGCATTGTATTTTTACATTGGTGGACAAGGTAGCGATAGAACTAAGGTCCTTATTGACAACAATGTTGAAGGTGAGATTACAACAGAGTGGAATTGGCCTCTAGACATCGTGTTAAAGATTCTTAGACTAGGCAACAGTGCTATGGTCGATATGAGTTTCAATAACCAAGGTCTGTTACAGATTACTGTGGATAGCGGCATGAGTAAGTTTACATACTTATTACCTGCAAGGAGTTAAGATGAGAGATCTATCCTCCAAACATAGCGATTACGCAACTTTCCTCCCGGCTATTAGTGGCTTTATGACAGAGCTACTAGGCAGATGTAAAAGCGTGGATGGATATATTCCGGATGGTCGAATACCTAAAGGCTTTGAACATGGCTTTGAAGGTATGAACTTCCTAGACAAAGAGAAAGGTTATTACTACTATAACAAAGGATTGTATAGTGCCGGTCATGCTTACTTAGACATAGAAAAAAGTAAGGTAATGGAGCACATTGTACAATGCAGAGACAGAACTAACACAACTATCGTAGGAGACTCAGGTGGTTTCCAGATTGGTAAAGGTGTTATTAAGTTTGACTGGGAAAACTTCTTTGAGAAGCCAGGCGATGTTGGATACAAAGGTGATGCTGATAAAGTTAGGGGTAAGATTCTTAACTGGTTAGAACACACAGCAGACTGGAGTATGACATTTGATGTTCCTAGTTGGGCATGTAAGCCAGGCTTTAAAGAGAAGACTGGACTACAGAACTTTGATGAGTGCTTGAAGTGTACAGCATATAACCTAGACTGGTTTATGGATCACAGGCAAGGCAAGACAAAGTTCTTGAATGTACTGCAAGGAACCTATTGGGAAGATGCTGAAGAATGGTATCAGAAAGTTAAGGACTACGACACAGAAGGATGGGGCATGGGTGGTAACAATATCCGCGACATGCACATGGCACTGAAACGTATTATTACTTTGCGTGATGATAACAAATTACAAGACAGAGACTGGATTCACTTCTTGGGTACAAGTAAACTAGAGTGGGCAGTCATGCTTACTAGTGTACAGCGACAACTTAGAGAGCATGTTAATCCAAACATCACAGTTAGTTTTGACTGTGCTAGTCCATACATCAGTAGTGCTAATGGATTAGTGTACACAAGAAACAAAATTACTAGCGAACAAATGAGTTACATAATGGAGAAGTGTTTCGATAACAAAGCGAACTCACACTTTAGTCCAGGTAACTTGTCTGCTAATCCTTTCCCTTGGGAGAGTGAGATTGGTAGTAGACTTGTAACAGGTGATGTTAATTGGTATGCACCAGGTATGTTAAACAAGATCAATAAGGAAGGTAAAACTTCTTGGGACAGTTTCACATACGGTATGCTAATGGCACACAATGTTTACATGCATATTAGAGCAGTACAAGAAGCAAACAGTCTAGCAACTATTGAGTTTGAGAACTATAAGTTAGATTGGAGAAACTGGCAGAAGAAGGGTAAGAAACTTAATCAAGAAAGTTTATACACTCCTAGAAACTTGCTGATGTTTAATACATTTGTTGAAGAGTTGTTCCAAAGCGACAATCCTCACCAACTATTAGATGATGCACATGAGTTCTTAGATGACGTTAGCAATAACAAACATAAAGATGCTGACACTATGTTCCAGGCTAAGCCTTCAAGCATGTTCTTTGATGACGAAGTAGAACAACAAGTAGAGGAAGAGTTTGATGCTATCCAAGAAGAAGCATTAAACGATTTAGTGGACGAGCTGTAATGACTGAATGGGTTAACAACAATGGTAAACGTGCCTTACTTATAGGCGTAGGAGGTATAGGTAGCAATGTATACCTTACTGAACTACAGAAGTATGGCTATGATGTAACAACTGTTGACAACACAAACCCAGCAGACCATACAAGCATTGACACAGTACAAGGTGTATTTGATGTTGCAGTGATATGTGTGCCTAACTTTTTGCACACTTACTTTGCAGATGAATGTGCATCTTTTTGTAAAGTTATTTTCATTGAGAAGCCTGGCTTGCCTAGTGCTGACCAATGGAATGCTTTATGTGACAAGCACCCGCACACTAAGTTTATCATGTGTAAGAACAATATGTACAGAGATACATATGGTTTCTTAGATAACGTATCACAGATAGATGACATAACCAGCATTAAGATTAATTGGTTGAATAAGAACAGAGTACCTAATCCAGGCTACTGGAGTACAAACAGAAAGCAGTCGTGGGGAGGAGTTGCGTTAGATTTGTTTCCACACTTGTATTGTCAAATGATTAGGCACTTTGGTAAGATACCACAGTTCACAAGAGTTAATCACCTAATGATGCAGAAGTGGACACTAGAAGACTTGACTGGTTCAGACTACGGTGCTGTTAATGTAGACGGTGTATATGATGTATGCGACTATGCCACAGAGAAATGGTTACTCAACGATAAGACAATTGTAGAAGTAAGTGCTAGTTGGAAAGAAGGCATTGATGACCAAAGCATTGTGGTACAAACAACAGACAGTTCTTACAAGTGGGACTTTGGATTATGCCCTGCGGAAGCATACGGCACAATGATTGAAAATGGTCAAACAGAAGATTATGATGTACACAGAAACATAGACACATGGATACACAAACACTTAGAGGTTTATCATGAAGGTTAATCAATACTACACTACTGGAATGAATGACATACATAGACAAGAGTACGAAGTACCTCCGATAGAGTTCAATGAGATATCTGTAAAGAGTGTTTACACTGGTGTTTGTAGTAGTGATGTGGCAATGTATAGGGGAGAGTTTCCTTTACTGCCTACTAACATGCATGGGCACGAATCACTTGGTAAGGTTTTAGAGGTTGGGTCAGGTATATTTAATGTAGAAGTCGGCGACTATGTTGCTACAAGAGGCGAGCCAGCCTTTGCAGAGCGTTACAATGCGCCACAAGGCACGTTTGTTAAGGTTCCTGAAGCAAGTCCTAAGTATATAATTGAGCCTGTTGCATGTGCTATTAACATTGCACAAAGCGTTGGTAAGATAGGAAAGAACAAGCAAGTATGTATTATCGGCACAGGGTTTTTAGCGAGAGTTTTGTATCAGTACATTAAGTTTAGCCTAAATACTAACATAGATGTAATAGGTAGAAGTGCAATGGACTTCTGGGAAGAGCAAAGTAATGTAATAGTTAAGGATAGACCTTCACATGAATACGACATAGTATTTGATTTAAGTTCTAATCCTTGTCACTTCGAAAACATTAACGTTAAAGCCAACGGGCATTATGTTGTTGGTGCTGAGAAGTCTAAGCCAGTAAGCACAGACTTTAGTAAGTTCCTTTGGAACAATATTAAAATACATTGCCCTAGTCCACGTGATGACAAATTCATAGAGTGTATGCGAATAGGTGTTGTTATGGTGCGTGATGGCAGTATAGAAGTTACAGACATGTGGACGCACTCATTCACAGACAAGCAGGTGGCAATAGCATTTGCAGAGAACATAGTAAAGAAACCAAACATGGGAAGGAGTTATATAGCATGGGAAAAATAAAAGCACACAATGACTTTATTGTTGTTGTAGAGAAAGAAACAGACAAAGTTACAGGCGGCGGCATCATACTTTCAAGTGGTGCAGTTGATAAACCTATCACTGGTACAGTTATGTCAGTTGGGCCAGGTAATTACAACAGCAAAGGTGAAAGAGAGCCAATTGGTATTAACGAAGGTGACGTTGTGTTCTTTATAAAGGATCACGGTGAACCATTAAAGATTGATGGTGTAAACTATTTGTTTATTAAAGCAAGTAGTGTAGTCGCTATCCAAGGAGAATAGTATGGCAACAGTAGAAGGCAGAGATAACTTCGGTGATGACCCTAAGTTCTTTATAGGTGTGGAAGTAGAACGTACTCCACTGTATGGTATGGAAACATTGTTTGTTATTGACAAACAAAATCCTAAAGAGATACTACAACGATGTCTAGAAAATACTATTGAGCATGTGTACTTAGGTTGTGCTAACAGTTTCCAACCTGGCGATGATGCAGAGGAATGGGAGGCATGGGACTTTATTATTATGGAACTAATCAAAGCAGATGTGTGGGTAACACTAGACTTTGATAGTGGCTATGCTAATCACGAATGGTTACATGACAACGGATGGAATGAATACGATAAATTTGTTCCTATGATTGCTGTAAGAATGCCAAACGTTAAATTGTTTAACTACAATGCAACAGTCAAGTTAGATGATAGTTCTTTCAAAGGCACTAACTCAGGCGTATGGTGTCACAGTTTACATGACTTGCGAGATAGATCCAAGTACACCGACTGGTCCGATTACGTGGGCGACAAGGTAATTGATTAACTAATGTTAATTAATACTACGGCAGATTACGACTTAGATAGTTTACACACTAAACTACATGCCGTACGAAACTATACTATAGATGTACATGTATCACATGCCTTTGAAGGCGGTGTATTCTTTTCAATGGACCCAGATAAGAAGTGGGTAAAAGAACAAATAACATTTATAGATGCTTTACACGAACAATGTGCTAAAGCAGACTTCCCACCTGCTAGACTACATTTGCATTGGGGTAACTTAAATGCAACAGAACTATATCACAATTGGTGTGCTGTAAACAATCCTATTGAACAGTTAGGTTCAGTTGGCTGTCTTAACATGCTACTACCACAAGTAGTAAAGCACACAGCATTTATAGAACATAACAATACACCAACTAAGTTATTCACATATCTTAATTCAGCACAACGAAAGCACAGAGAAGACGCTCTCAATTACATATACGAGAATGACTTGTTAGATATGTGTGAGTGGACATGGTTTAACGATTGGCATTACAATCTAAACGAACACTTTCATACACTAATACCAAAGAGTGCAGAAGGATTAGAATGGAAAGGTAAACCAGTTGCTGATGTACATGCATTTACAATGAGCCCAGAGATAATCGATATGCACACGAACACATGTTTTGATTTAATTGCAGAGACATTTTATCATCATGATGTGCATCACTATAGTAATCTAGCACATATGAATACTGTATATTTTACTGAAAAGACTTGGAGAGCATTGATATTAAAGAGACCGTTCTTGCTAATAGGCAACAAAGATTCGCTTACACAATTAAAAGCATTAGGATTCAAGACATTCCCTATGCTGTTTGACGAATCATATGACACGTTAGACGATGATAAAAGACTTGATCACGTTCTAGCACAACTTAGCGGTTTTAGTGTAGACAGTATGTTTGCTAAGATAAACACAGCAGAAGTACAAGATATATTAGAACATAATTTACAACAAGCATTAAATTTATCACAAAAAATGGTTGACATTGACAGCAAAATGTCATAAAATACATATATATGAAACTAAAATTAGAAGTAGAAATAGATACTAAAGAAGATCAGCAAGAGATTGACGACTTCATTAGTTTAATTACTGAGTTCAGAGACAAGTTAATTGCTTTGCAAGATGACGAGTATTACGATGATTGATGTAATTCAAATAGTTTTTGGAGTTGTCCTTATAATCATTATGGCAAAGGGTTGCTGGGTTAGTAGTCAAATACTAACAGAACGTTCTCAATTGAGAAAGTTCACTGGTGCATACTATGACTTTGAGATTAATGAGGAACTCAAGGAACGAGGGCTTTCTCGACAAGAAGCATTAGATATTATCAATGGTGACAATGTTTAATTATAATGAAGGTAATTCCCTTCGAAACACTGAAGGTAAGACTTCATTAATATAGGAAGAAAAATGGCAACAGGTACAGTAAAATGGTTTGATGCAACTAAAGGCTTCGGATTTATTACACCAACAGAAGGTGGTAAGGATGTGTTCGCACATCACACTGCTATCCAAGGTGATGGATTCAAAACTTTAGATGAGAACCAAGCAGTTACGTTTGACATTGTGGAAGGCGATAAAGGTCCACAAGCATCAAACATAGTGTAACAAAATTAAGTGTAGTAACAAAGGTTGCTACACTTTTTTTACATTGGAGAAACGTATGAAAAATACAGATAAGAATTTTTTAATTAATTTTAGTCCGCTATTAATGGCGGCAGTTGTTATGTTTTTAATGCTATTTGCTAGTGAAGTAAAAGCAGATAAGCCACCACAATGGGCATTGTGTTCCGCATGTCACGGGCAGGTTGCACAAGGAGGCATTGGTCCAATATTAGCAGGACAGAGTGCTGAGGATATCATAATTAAACTTAACATATATAAAAATGGTGGAACAATCGGTGGGCGAAGTTCTATGATGTGGGGTACTGCAAAACAGTTATCCGATAAAGACATCGAGGATATTGCTACATACATTGAGAGTTTGAGCATGAAACTAGCGAGTAAATAATGAGAGAAAGTAAAAAACAATTAGAACAATCTTATCAAAGAGTCATAAAAAAGTTTGACGAGATATATCATAACCTAGATAAAACAGAAAAACTTCTTTGGGGTGGGTATATCTTTTTATGGTT
>Ga0206131_10000430_pt1 | contig 59693 bp, 55 predicted proteins | sample Helgoland_Spring_FD_148636 | JGI IMG/M metagenome (GOLD analysis project Ga0206131, IMG submission 148636) | Pelagic subsurface seawater microbial communities from Kabeltonne, Helgoland, North Sea - Helgoland_Spring_Bloom_20160517_1 | ecosystem: Environmental > Aquatic > Marine > Epipelagic ... | reverse complement strand
TAAAATTAATATTTTAATTTTATTTTTTTTTTTAAATTTTTTTAAAAATTTTTTTTTTCTTTTTCCAAATTTTTTTTTTTGCTCCCCCCCCCCCCAACCTAAAAAAGTTGTGGTCATTTATTTTTGTGTATTTTATAAGGATTTTATATAATTATTTTAAGTTAACCATCATAAATATAAGAAAAAATATATTCTAAAAAAAGAATAATTTGAAAAAAAAAAGAATAAATTTTATATAAGAAATATGGTGTTAAAAAATAAAAAAGAATAAAAAAGAATAAAAAAAGAATAAAAAAAGAATAAAAAGGAATAAAAAAGAATAAAAAAGAATAAAAAAAGAATGGAAAAAGAATAAAAAAGCATAAATATATATTTAAAAAATTAAACTATATTATATATTATGGTATTATATAAATGTGTATATTGTAATTTTTCTTCTATTTTAAAACCGAATTATAATCGACACCTAAAAACAAAGAAACATCAACTTAATACTAGTAATTCTCTTATATCTATGGTAATGACCACAAATGACCACAAAATGACCACAAATGACCACAAAATGACCACAAATGACCACAAAATGACCACAAAAAATACCAAATATAGTTGTGATTTTTGTGATTCTACTTTTTCTACAAAACCCCATAAACGTAGACATGAACTTCATTTTTGTAAAGAAAACAACTCCATAATGTCTGAAAAAATTTATAAGTTAGAAAAAGAGAAAAAAAAATTAGAAAAAGAGATTATTAAATTAATTGATAAAGTTGGAAATGTGACTAATAATACAAATAATATTATTGTTGTTAATAATTACGGAAAAGAAAATACTGATTATTTAAATGTAGATAAAATTAAAAAATTGCTAGATAGACCTTATGATAGTGTACAAGAATTAATTAAAATGCTACATTTTAATGAGGAACATCCTGAAAATCATAATGTAAAAATAACGAATAAAAAAGAACCATATGCTTTAGTGTGGAATGATCCTATATGGGAATTAAGAAAAAAAAAGACAGTAGTTAAAGATTTAGTAGATAAAGGATATATGATGATTGATACAACACATGATAATATAAATGAATCTAATAATAAATATATTAAATTTCAAGATAATTTTGAGGATAATGCAAGTAACATAAAAGATAAAATAGAAGAAGAAACAGAAATAGTAATAATTAATGAAACTAAAAAAATTGATAATTTATAAAAATAATCTTATTAATTTAGATATGTATTTTACCTGGTAATAATTTATTATTTAAATTATCTTTATTATATGTAATCATTAAATTATCAGGTTTTAAGTCAGTAAAATATATATTATTTTTGAATAAACCAAATGTTAAATATTATAAATATTATAATTCAGTAAAATCATAGGTAGATTCTAATTTATTTTTAAATTTATCTATATATTTTTGTTGTTTTTCTTGGATCATATTATTCCATAAATATATTGCTTTAATTTTAATATCTTCTGATGTATCATCTATAATATCTAAACCCATTAATTTATTATCTGTATTAATTGATTTAATAATTTTATTCTTTTTATGATTCATAAAAAAATTAAAAGCTTTATTATTTATATTTTCTAATGACATTTATTAATATTTTAAGAATATTAATATTAATTTATAACGTAATTAAATATTAATATTTTAAGAATATTAATATTAATTTATAACGTAATTAAATATTTAATTTATAAATAAAATATATTATAATATTACACTACCATGAAACATTTGCCTATATTTTTAATAATTATTGTTATTTCAATTATTTTTATTTTTATTTTTTTTAAAAATAAAAATAAAAATAAAAATGAACACTTTGGCGCAGAAACACAGCGGCACCACGCACGGTTGAGAGACTCGGATAAAATTACAAAAGATAAAACTCTAAAATGTTGGACAAATCCTAGCACTGATATAGAATTAAGTTTTTGGAAAGGACCACCAACAACTCTGACACAACAGCAACGAGAATCTTATTTAGATAACAATCCGATGTTTTGGACTTTGTGGCAGGACCTCAATGATAATAAATTCGGTCGTCCTTGGACGGAAAAGATTTTAGAGAAAGCTCAAGGGGACTGGGCGATGGTACGCACCAGGCCCGAGTGGTGGTGGCAAGCAGGCGGTCGCATAGCACCAACTTGGATGATCGTACCAGACACGAGCAGATTTGATTATAATTTCTATAATGATAATAATCCAGATCTGGTCGCGGCAGGCGTCTTGGGACCTTTTGCATTGTATAAACACTGGATAGAGTTTGGGAGAACAGAGATTAGGAGGAAAACAAGCGGAAGGTATCCGCACGCAAGAGATCCCAATACCCCCCCTATAACATTTAATGTTGAATGGTATACCACGCACAACCCACGTGTTCACGAAAAACTCGATGATAATACGATGGAACTTTACAAATACTTCTTAAGGATAATCCCAGACTCATTTGATCCAGATATATACATCAAAGGGTTGTTGGACGAAGATGAAGATATAAGGGGTAAGTGGTGGAAGTGGTATCGTTGGAAGAAACCTATCACAGAGGACGGTGTCACCAGGATTCCGGAATCCAATGGCCACTGGTTCCCGCTTCGCCCCATTGATGACAATAAGGCAAAATCGCTTATATCTAATAATCCTTCGCTTATTGAAAAGTGGAACCGGGAGGAGTTTCCATACTGGTGGGAAAGTCTACACCCGTCACCAACAACAACACCAAGAGCAACAACAACACCTTTAGTAACAACACCACCCGTCGATGCGCGTACCGGCAAAGCTCCGATGTGCGGTAAGGGTTATTTCACGAAGGAATATTGTCAGCACTGGGATGTTCGAAAGCAATGTCCGTATTTGTGCAAGGAACCGTTTGTGGGGACAACATCACAATGCGCGGACGGCACCGGTGATTTCTGGCGGGATTGGTGTAGTGAGAGGAAGGAAAAAGAACAGTGCAAAGCCTCTTGGGCCACCGACTTTACGAAGACATATTGTCGCAAGACCTGTGGATTTTGCACATCAGGAAATCCAACACCAACAACGATGACACCAACAACGATGACACCATCACAATGCGCGGACAGCGGCGGTGTGTTTTGGCCGAATTGGTGTAGTGATAGGAAGGAAAAAAAAAAGTGCAATCACCCTTGGTTCACCGACTATACGCACAAACATTGTCGCAAGACATGTGGATTTTGCACATCAGGAAATCCAACACCAACAACGATGACACCAACAACGATAACACCAACAACGATGACACCAACAACGATGACACCAACAACGATGACACCAACAACGATGACACCAACAACGATGACACCAACAACGATGACACCAACAACGATGCCACTGTGCGTTGACGCCCCAGGCCGTAGTATTTATTGTAGTGAGAGGAAGAAGAGAGGTGAGTGCAATACGGTGGAGGGAGAGAGGTATACGAAGACACGTTGTCGCAAGACCTGTGGATTTTGCACACCAGAAAAGATGACACCAACAACGATGACACCAACAACAACATCACTTCTACCGTGCTCCGATGACGATGGTTGGGGGTCCGCGTGTCGCCAGATGAAGGAAGGTGGTCATTGCAATAACCCTAGAATGGAGCAGTATACGAAGACACGTTGTCGCAAGACCTGTGGATACTGCGGGGAAAAGATGACACCAACACCGCCGCCACGACCCAGATGCTTTGGCCAAGGGACTCGTGTGAACATCATCCCAGGAAGTCAGAGCGATGGCCAAGCTGGGGGGTGGTGCGGCGAAACCGCCGCGGACATTTGCAACGGTGGTAGGATGAAACATGTCAATTTCGACAACGGTTACGTAAACAGCTACAACTGGAAAGACCTTGAAGCTTGCGATTCGAAATCGACAACGCGGGAAAGGCATGAAGCATCCAGATGCGACGAAGACTGTCAGGCGGAGAAAGAGAGAGTGAGAGAGGAAAGCAGGAAAAAAATAGAGCGGGAAGAAGGGTCGACGACGTGCGACTCGTTAGCTGAACAGTGGGTGAAAAAATGGGGCAGCAGACCCCGGACCAAGTCCGACGCCGCTCGAGGCTGCGTCAACCCTCACACGGTTGACAACCCAAATACTATTTCGAAAATCAAAGAATGGTGGAAGAACGAAGGTCGCGCTGGTGTTGAAGAAGGAAAGACACATGATGACGGAACACAGATCATCTCATATGACGATACTGATAAATTAAAAGAAGATATTGGAGACTATGAAGCAAAAACGTTTTTCCTCAATAATCCAGCTCTTCACAAAAAAGCTGCGCAGGAACAGTATAAAATTCCTCACAAGATTGGCGGCAAAGGCCACATTCAACCTGGGGATTTGCTCGAGACTGGTGATAGGATGCGTCGTGTCATCGCAACGAGCTACATCAAGAAGTGGTGGAAGACAACGGGCATCAATATGGTTAAGAGTGGTGCTAAATGGAGTGACGGAACTCCTGTCCTCGCAGGTGACGATCCGTTTGAAATTTACATGAAGAGTATAGGCACCCACCCGTCTCAAATCGATTACGAATTACCAACTGAACTTACAGATTGGGAAGTTAAAACTTATATAGAAGATTTAGCTTCAATACAAACCGCGACCTACTTTTTCTCTCCAAACCCGTTCCCCACCCATGATGAGAGTGGTGGTTTACAAAAGGCAAAAGGATCCGAAGACTGGATCGCTACCGCGATGAAAAAAAAGGAGGATTGGAAGAAGTTTTGGAAGGATAAAGGCAGGAACCTCCTTTGTAGTGGTAGTAGCGGTAAGTGCGGGGAAGATGGTTACGGAGGTACAATCGCCCCTGGGGGTGCGCGAGAAGACAGCCGCATCGCCAAACCAACACGCAAAGGACATTTTGGGAGAGATCCATCCCTTCGTCATCCCATGTACGGATATCCTTCTAAAATTACTGATAAAGAAGCTGAATCTTATATGTCTAATAATCATGACCTTAATAAAAAATATGGGTACTCGGCAGATGCGGAAGCGCTAATAGAATTAAAGGATCATTGGAAGGAAAAAGGTTTTAGGGAGATATTGGTGGAGAATAGAGAACCATATGGGGATTGGCTGACGGACGCTGAAAAAGAACAAGGTGGCAGAAAAGGTGGGGTGGCGGGAGATAGTGGAAGGCCATGCCGATCTCCTCCAGATTTGGATTTCAGCCGTTACATCCACAACCCACAACAGATTGCCGATGTGTGTCCTAAAACTGAAGATAGAAAAGCTTATTATCATGTAAATCGTGACTGGGGAGGAAGAGAGAAAGTATGTTGTTTATCTGGTTTACTTGGCGACAAGACATTAACGGAAAGCGATGAGCCTCACAAACCTGGAGACGGGTGGGGAAAAAACAAAAAGGGATGTGAAGATGGATATAGAGGACCTAATAAGGATGATTATAAAAGATCGTGTAGTAATACAGCAGCAATATCAATACACGACAATATGGGAAGTGCCAACAAGTCATATGAGTCCGACATAAAAGTGAGAGGATTAGCAGGTAAATATATTTGTTGTAAACACAGACCTAATTGGCGTTTTTCAAAAAAACAATTAGCCGGTTGTAATCCTGAATTCCCATATCGCGCTACACAAGATTATAACGACAATAATAAAATTAGTTGTATGAATAGGGTGGTAGGGGATTGTAAAAGTATATCAGAACCTTCAGCTATAAATGGTAAAAAATGGAAATCTAAATATTATGTCAGAGATTATGGAGATTCCAACCCTGATGAAGTACCCCAGGATAACTTAAGAATATTTGATACATATTGGAAATGTCCTATAAGAGATATTAAGGAATGTTCTACAGGATGTTCTAAAGCAAAAGAACAAGACTTTGGAAAATTTCCATCTGCTTTTCCAAAAAAAAATAAAGAAAAAAAAGATTATGCTTTCGAGTGGCGAAAACCGAGACAAAACAAAGTTGAAACTGATAAATATGATGCAACCGCTAAATATGACGCGGAGGTGAAGGCACACGAAGAGGCATGCACGGCCGCTGGCACCAGCCCTTGCCCAGAATCAAATGCAATAAAGCCAGAACACGACCCCCCGATTGATTATGATAAAGTTGGTTATTATTACAACCTTTCCAATATGAACGAAAACGAAAAGGCATATTTTAATAATAATAAAGAAATGATGAAACGTGAAGAATTAGTAAGAGAAGCAAACGAATTAAAAGGTTATATAGGTGGTATGCATACAGATCATCTAGCTAGTACTGACCATCTCTACGGGACTGATTGTAAAACCGGTGGAAAGAAAAAAAATTGTAGTGACAATGGTGGTAGAACGATAGGCGGGGTACGTGTCATGGAAAGAAAAATATGGGAAATCAATACAGATGACAATAGAACAGGTTATTCTGGTATATTTGATAAACTTAAAATTTTTGATCTTGAAAATATTCATAAAAACGGATTAATAAATACAAGATTATATAAACGTATAATAAAAGAAGAAGCTAATTATGTAAACGACATGGCGAGTATTAAACCATGGAGATATCACGATATGGATAGTAAGTGTAGGAGTTATTGTGTAAATGCAGCTGGATTAGGAAAAATGAAGAGAAGAAATATTAATAGAACTGATTATGAAAAATGTAGAGATGGTTGTAGAAATTGTAAAGCAGAAAGGGGGGCGGGAATTGCTGGACAGGTAGTAGGAATAGCATTAGCCATCGCTCTCACGTGGGGTACAGCCTCCCCTGCCGTCGCCGTCGCCAAGACTGGAGAGGTCACCGCCGTCGCCGTTACCGCCACCACCACCTCTGCCACAAGTTATTTGTCAGCACTAGGGAACTTTGCACATCAAGCGGTCCAGCATGCGTTGACGCTCATAAACGGACCTTTGGGTACTATATACAAATTGGGGATGAAGGCTTACGCCGGTGGAATGAAGCTGTCGACAGTCAACAGTTTTATATCTTCTGCAATGGGTGGCCTGTTCGGAGTGACCAGTACAGCTGGTCTTACTAGTGGTGGCATCATTGCTGCCAAAGTTTCTACCGTATATGGTATTCTCTCGACAGTTAAAACTATTGGAGATTTAATTTATATGACGAATAGTAATACAAATTACCATTGGGATGAGTGTGGGAAGAAATCAGAAACCGCCTGGGGGAAGCTACAGAAAAAAGCGTATGGTCCTGGCGGGAAGCAGTCAATCTTGCAGTCGAGTACTCAGAACCAAGTTGACTCATGGGCGCAGGTAGACTCCGGTAGAACTAACCCAAAGCTTGATTCTAATGGCTTCCAAGTTGGTGATGAGGTTAATGGTCTTCATTCTTGTATTAATAGTTTTAATCCAGACCATAAAGAGAGCGTAAGGAGAGATTCAAGCAAAAAAGAGGCAGCAATTTCGGCGGAAGAGTGGGAAGCAGCCACATCGGGTCTTACCGTATTTCAAGCAATATCTTTTATAGACATGCTTAAAAATGAAAAAAATGAAAAAGGAGAAATATCAAAACGACTCCCTCCAACTGTAACAGTGGATGAAGCACAAAAATATTGGAATGACGTGTACATGAAGGGGCAGACGTGGAAAAGAAAGTGGAGAAGCAAAAATACTAGACCAAACGAGCTTACCATCCACCAAGCTCAATCTTATCTAAACAATTATTATAAAGAATTTACTGATGCATGGTCTACTATAGCTCATGATAAGAAATTACTAGTTGCTGCAGCACAGGCGCATTGGAAGTCAAATGTGATGGGGGGACCGAAAGAGAAGCGAGAGTGGGTGGCCTTCAATCCATACAAAGAGAGGCGGGACCATTGGTTCAAAAATTCACACTATGCTGATTGTAATCAATGGGGAGTAAGAAATGGAATACCTGATGGATTTTGTTTACCAAAATTTCCAGGTGCGTCCGGGGCTTCTGCAACTAAACATTATTGTGAATCTGGTGAAGCTAAATTAGACATAACAAATGAACATTACCACGATTCATCAGGTCAATACTTATTTCATCATAATCCTGCGATCGATGGTTATGAAAGGAGCCAAGGGTTGGACGCGAGGACGTATCTAACAGAAGGAAAAATAAAAGATTATAAATGGTTTATACCTGCGTTCCTTGATCCTGCAAACATTAATGATGTGGATGGTAATCCATTAACTTTAAATACTTTACATAAGAACCGGATGAAATTAAAGCTTAACCCTATTCTAAGTTCTCCTGGATTGAAGTTTGGCGATGTGAGTGATGCTAATCAGAGTAAAATTATATGGAATCAAGCAAATTTCACAGAAAAAACTGTATTAGCTGGTTTTGCAGAAGATGTATTTGATACTACCTATATTCAAACACACACCGACGGGGAGGGATATCGTCAGCATCCATTTTCTAAATATGCTGTTAAAATTGGTGAAGGAACATCTAGTATTAAAAAAGTAAAATGTGGTTCCACAGATAGCGGAACTACTGGTTTTGTTTGTAGGGAAGGCTCAGCGAACGAAAAAAAGTGGGGTGTGAAGGCGGATAAAATATGTTGTACTCAAAGTGATTGGCCAGAGAAATCAGACTGGCCGGACAACACGAATAAGCTTGAAAGTTGGATCCCCGGGCAACCCGGGGCTCAATTTAGTTGGGGAAAGCAAGGATGTAAAATGGGTTGGAGAGCACCCGACTCAAAACAAAACAGAAATCGGTGCGTGGATATTGGAACACAGGCGGATAAAGTTATAAAGATAGAGAGTGCGGGTGAGTAATTTAATAATTTTAATTTAATAATTTTAATTTAATAATTTTAATCCAACTATTAAATAATATTTAGAATATCATATTATAAACAACATGTTTCAAATAATTTACTGGTTACTAAATATGGATTCATATTTGAACTAGGCCTTCTATCTTCAAAATATCCACATTTATTATTAAATGTGGATGTTGGTATTCTTATAGATGATGTTCTTGATCCAACACCATAACTGAATATATCATAACTGGATGTTTCACAAGTTCCAGTCATTCTTAAATGATTATTTTCACCATATACATCCATATGTTCTTCATGTTTTTTAGATAATTTTTTAATAGCTTGTTGTATTATATCTAATCCATTTTCTTGTCTCATTGTTTTTGTGCTAAAATTAGTATGACATCCTGATCCATTTACATCACCTAATATAGGTTTTGGTTGAAAATCAATAAGAACATCATATTTTTCCGCAATTCTTTGGATAATATATCTTGAAATTAAAAGTTGATCACTAGCATTTATTCCACAAACGGGACCTATTTGATATTCCCATTGTCCTTCAGCAACTTCAGCATTTATACCTGATATATCTAAATTGGAATACAAACAGGCATCATACATTTCATCCATAATTTTACGTGTTTTATAATTTATTCCTATCCCACAATAATGCTTTCCTTTTAAATTTAAATTTTTAATATTTAAAGGTTGTTTAGTATTCATATCAATCATAAAAAATTCTTGTTCTATACCATACCATGGTTCTTCATCTAATTTAGAATTAAAAATTTCATTAGCTTTTACTCGATAATTATTTTTTAGAGATTTATTATCAGTATTGTATGTTTCACATAATACTAAATAATTGTTTCCTTCTCTAAATGGACATTTATAAATAGCGCAAGGCTTTAAAATAACTTCAGAATTTTCTCCATCTGCTTGCTCAGTAGATGATCCGTCATAATTCCATTCTGGAATATCTATTACTTTTAAATCATATGGATTTTTACAAATGTGTTTCATAGTGCGGGCTTTAGATCTTAAATTATGTTGTCCATCTATCCATATATATTCAATTATACTATTCATTTATTTATTTATTTATTACTAAAAAAACCTTTAAATAAATTACAATTTAATAATTTTAACATTACATTGATTAGAAAATTCGGCAACTAATTCATCATTTTTATAATCATTAATATATTTAATTTCAGATATACCTGAGGCTAATAATATTTTAGCACAATTAATACATGGATAATGTGTTATATATGCTATAGAATCTAAACAACTTACAGTTCTTTTAGCACAATCTGCTATAGTATTTTGTTCAGCGTGAACTGTAGATTGTTCATGATTATCTCTAACGATAGATTTATGTGGACAGTCAGGAAGAAAACCATTATAACCTTGAGCTATAATTCTATTATCTTTTACTAATATACATCCAACATTTAATCTATTACATGATGATCTTTTAGAAGTTACTAATACCATCTCTTTAAAATATTCATCCCAACTTGGTCTATTCATTAAATATAATAATTTTACAAAGGTTTAAATAAAAAATATTAAATTCTTAATACTACTGATTCTAATTTAAGAACATAATATTCTATTTATATGTTTTTAGATTATATCAATATTGTAGAATATAAATAAAATTGATAATTATAAATTTGAATAATTTGTTATTATTCAACTATGAATAGGATTGATTCATACTATCATGCGAATGAAACAATTATTGGGAATGGTAGTGGTAGTGGTATTGATAATGATAATGATAGTGAATATAATAGTAAACTGTCATATTTAGTAATTATGATAGCTTTGTCTCCATTAATATTTGTAGGTGTTGGATGTATATTACTTTTAATATTTAATATAATAGATGAATTTAAAAAAAAATGTAAAAAAATTAAATATAAATATATAATTTATATAAAAGACAAGGAAAATCCACCCCCAATAAAAAATAATAAACTAAGTAATCATTTTATTAAACAATGTAATAAAATTAATATGAATATCTATAAAAAATCATTAGACTGTTCCATTTGTTTGAACGATATTAATATTGAAGATTATAAGAAAAAACCAAATGATTTAATATTTCTTAATTGTGGTCATGTATTTCATACAAATTGTATCCAATCTTGGATAGGATCACAAGTTAAAGTTGGTAGAGAAGTAAATTGTCCATTATGTAGAGATCATATAGTAATGGATATACCTAAAATAGTTTATAGAAGTAATAGTGTTTCAAGTGATAATAGTGTGGCAAGTTATTGGAATGATTAAAAATAATCTTTATAATATGTAATGATAGAAAAAGTTTTAATAATAATAATAATTTTTTTTATTATATATTTTTTAACTAGACTATCAATAGAAAAGTTTAATAATAATATAAATAAAATTAATATTAAAATTCATATTATAAATACCAATCCTACAATAAAAGATCAAACAATTCGCAATTATTTTAAATATCCTTATATTAAAGTTATGTTAATAAAAACCCTTAATGATATATTTAAAAAAACAAATAAACAATTTAATTTAGAAAAAATAATAGACTATGATTATATAAATAATTTAAGAAATAAATACCAATATATTTCTTCTAATACTTCTAAACATATTACAGATAAAGAAATAAAACAATTTATAAATAATGATATTAATATATTTAATAAAATTATAACTTATGATAATCCTCCTAAATTATTAGAAGAACTTATAGATAATATGTGTGATGAAAATGCGTTTGATTTAAAACATACACATATTATTGTAGTGCCATATTTAAAAAAAGGTATATTAAAAATTAATAATAAAATAATAATAGGATTATATAAAAATGATCTTGTAAAAACAATTCCTCATTTACCAAATACATTATGTAATAATTGGATTAATAATTATTATAATGATATTGAAAGTCACCAGAATATTAAAGAAAAAATAGCAAAATCAAAAAGTAAATGTGAAAAAATGAAATATGCGCCTCAATTAAATAATATGATTAAATCAATTGATACAAATAGATATTATATTAAAAGTATTAAAACTATAGAAATTTTAGCCCATTTATTAAATATAGATAATAGTGATATAAACATATCGCAAAAATATGATAGTAATTTATTTACAATAAAAAACACTATAAATAAATGTGATATTGTAGATGAACAAAATAAACAACTATGTAATAAAAGTTTAAATTATTATTATAATTATAAATTGGATAATAATAATATAACTACATTATTACAAAATCATATATCAAATCCAAACTTAAATGATTCATTTAAAAATAGTTTGACAGAAGATTTAAATTACTTTAATCCTAGTAAAGATACAACCACAGATGAATTATTATCATATATAGAAAATATAGATAGTGATAAAGGAGATAAATGTATAAAAAATAAATTGGAAAATGAAATAGAAAATAAAAGTAGGAATGCTTATTTAAATAGTGAAAATTATTACTTAAATACATTTTCACAATCATATATATAATTATGAATGATATTCGTAACTATTTTAAAGTAATACCAAATGAAAAAAAAAATGTAAAAGAACAATTAGGATTATTAGAAAATAATAGTATTACTATTTTTACAGATGGTTCATCATTAAATAATGGACAAAAAAATAAATATCACGCTGGTGGTATAGGTGTTTATTTTGAAGATACTAAAGAAATGATTAGTGAAAAATTAACTGGTAAAATAACAAATAATATAGCTGAATTAAAAGCCTGTATAAAAGCTATTCAGCAAACAATAAAAAGAGATAATTATAATAATAATACAATTATCTTATATAGTGATAGTGAATACGTTATAAATTCTATTACGAAATGGGCAACTACATGGAAAAAAAACGATTGGAAAAAATATGATAAAAAAAGAAAAGGCAAGGTAGAAATAAAAAATAAAGAATTAATAATAGAATTGTATTTATTATATAACACATATCCTATTACTTTTATACATACAAAGGCACATGGTAAAAAACCAAGTATGAAAAATATAAAAGAATATAAAATATGGTATGGGAACTATATGGCAGATAAATTAGCAGTGGAGGCAAGTAATAGTCATTAGTTACTCACTACTATACATATTTTTTTCGTATATAAGATCATCTCTTTCTCCACGACTTCTAAATTCTAATTCAAATATAATTCTATTTAATGGATTTGATTCTGATGTAAATGTGTTATTTGCAGGAACAGCATCATCTACATTATTATTATCTTGATTGGTAACTGATATAGTTAAATTTGTTAATTTATCAGGATTTATTGTAGTTACATAATTATCTTCGGAACCATAATTCACATTAAAAGAAGGTGATAAAGTATAAAATGTGATGTCTGCATCATTAGCTAATATCTCATCAGATGAATTAGTCATTACAATTTGCGTACCATTTGCATGAATACTTTTAATAAAAGTGTTTGCTGGAATATCCGTACCACTTATACCCATGCCAACTGATAAATTAATAGTAGTATCAAGAGTTATTGTTTCATCTCTAATATCATTAGTATCATTTATTTTTATTACTATAGGATCAACACTAGTTGATGTTGTATTTATAACAGCAATTTTATTTCTCATATTAGGATTATTAGAATAATTTCTAATATTGAATTCATCTATATCAATCACTAAATATGGACAATTAATATTATTAGTTAAACCTATAACTGTTATATTTCGTAAATAGACATCACATAATTTATCTATTTTTACCGTATCTTGTAAATCTACTTTAAATTTATACCATTTATTTGTTCCTAAATTGGCTACAGATGCTAAAGGATTGTTTGCACTACCACTATCTATTGTAATAACTTTTTTATCTATACGTTCACTACCACTTCCCGTATTTTGATAAATTAAGGGCTGTATAGGTGCTTCTTCACCAACAGGTTTAATTAAATTAGGTAGATATTCTTCACTTTCATAGGATTCCAATTCATTTGATTTTGAATTATCTTTTTGTTTAAAAATAATAGATGTTAACATATCTTGTACGTTTGAATTACTATAATCATCATAAAGACTACCAGTAGATTCTGTTAATGTGTTTTTATCGATTTTATTTTCTAAAATTTTCTCAAAAGCTAATTTATCAGAATTATTTTTATCAGATGTTGTATTTGTATTTGTAGGTTTAGTGTCAAATATTGGTTCTGGACTTTTGAAATTATCTTGACTCTGCGAAACAATTTGTTGAAAATTATCTTTTATTTTTTTATTAGCAGCTTTAACTTGATCGTTAAATGTGTCAAATTGATTTACAAAGTCTGTTTGATCATGATTTGATAGTATTGGTTCATCATTTTGATTAAAACTATTAAATAAATCACTAGTTATATTATTATTAAATTTCACCTTTTTAGATTTTTTTTTTTTTTTTTTTTTTTTTAGGTTCTTCTACATTATCTAAAACAATAGATTCTATAAGACCACTATTAGATGATTTTACATTAACATTAACATTATTTTTCCTATTTTTTGTATTAATGTCTTTTAATAAAAAATCAATAGATTTATTTAATACTATATCATTAAAATCATTAACAACAATATTTTTATAATTCTCATTTACCTTAATAATATTAAATATAGTTTTAGATAATTTTTTAATAATTTTCTTATATTTTTCATAACTATTTAAATTATAATTATGTTTTTTTACAAAATATACATTAATATTATCGTAAATATTTTCAATATTATCTTTTGATATAAAAGAATTATCCATTATTATTATTATTACTATTATATCTTTTTTTTAAATAAAATTATTAATTAAATAAACTTTTAGAAAAAGCTTTTCCTAAAAAGTATTTTTTTTTTTTTTATTTTTTTTTAAAAAGTATTTTTTTTTTTGCTTTACTTTTTTCTAAAAAGTATTTTTTTTTCTTTACTTTTTTCTAAAAAGTATTTTTTTTTTCTTTACTTTTTTCTAAAAAGTATTTTTTTGAAAAAGCTTTTATTTGTGCTTCTTTAAAAATAATCCAAGAATTACTTTACCATTTGATGTAGGGGGGTTCAAAGACCCATTACCTGTGCCTTTTAAAAAATTTAAATTTCCACTATCTAAACCATAAACACTTATATTTAATGATGATATTTCCATAGGATTTATAGTACACATATAATTTGATTTTAATTTTATATTATACGATGTAGCATCAACAGCTGGTGCACCATCCCCACCTTGATCAGTTGTTCCAAAACTATCATTAGGTATGATATATTTATCTTTTAATTCATTTATATTAGATGCTGTTGAAGTATTAAATTCATCTATTTTTAAAGCAAAACAATTTAATTCTTCAATATCTACAAGTATTGGATTTGTGGGATCTACGGTATTATAACCTTGAATATTTTGTAAATTTAAAAATTCTAAAAAGACATCTGCTGGTTTATCTATAATAATGGGTTCAATAAGATTAGCTTGAAATGTTATATTAGCGCCAGTTGCAAAAAGATCTACATTTGATACTACTATTAATTGTGCTGGTTTTCTATTATATTTTTTAGTTGTTTGATATAATTCTTTTTCAACATTTTCAACATTTTTGTCCAATTTGTCTGATGTATAATCTATTTTTAAGTTATCAATATTACTATCATATGTAGGTAATTGATTATTTTCAGATCTATCTTTTATATTTAATTCTAAATTTTGATAAGAATTTATTAAATTATCTTCATCGTCATTTGGGGAGTTTAAATAATTTTCACTCATTTTATTTAATAATTTAGGATCTATATCATTAGTTTTATTATTTTCGTATAATTGCTCCATAAAATTATTATCAATTTCTACATTTTGATTATTAGTATTTTGTAGTGCGTCATTATTATTAATATTTTGTTTATTATTTTGCTGTTCAAAATTTACCATACTATCATTTTGATTAGTATAATTGCGTTCATTTTGTAATTCTTGCATTTTCTTAGCAAAATCTATTTTTTCTTCATCATTACTTTGAGCTCCTACTATTTCATTAACAGATTTTATTTGATTTTGTTTTTGTCTTGGATCATCTATTCCTCTAGAATCTTGAAATTCTTTCATTCTAGACGAAAAATCTATTTTTTCACCATTTCTAGAAGAGATACCAGAAATATTATCAACAATATTATTGGATAATCCTGATGTTGATGTATCATCTTGTAATGTTAAATATGAAAAATCATTACTATTTGTATTAGGTTTTCTAGATGCTGTAGGACGACTTGATATATTAATAGGTTGATTATTATAATTATTATAATTATTAATATTATTATTAATATTATTATTATTAGGGTATTCTTTATCTAATTGTTTTATAATAAAAGGTATACATTTATCAATGACTACATTATTTAAATATTCTTTTGAAACACGTTTATTCATATTTTTTTGATGAATAGTTTGAACTAATCTTTTAAAAATACCAATATATTTTTTATTGTTAGATATATTATGATTTGTTTTTTGTTTAACATCATTAAATACATAATTAATTAAATATTTAAAATTTTCTGTTTCTAAAAAATTACTATTATTCATTATAATAATAGTTATATTAAAAAAAAAAGCTTTAAACTTATATTAAATATAAAAATTAAATATTAAAAATTAAATATTTTTTTCATCCAAAAAATATCTTTTTCGATTATTAAACATATCATCATCTTTTGTAATAATATTGCTTATACTATTATAATCTTCATTTTTTAATAAACGTTCAATAAAATTAATACTATAAACACCACATTCTGAATTTTTATATTGATGTCTATTATTATTTATATGAATTTTTATATCTTTATTTAATTCTTTACCTTGTTGCTGTAATCGGGTCATTAAAGAGCGTATTTCATTTGATTCTTTATAACCATATGAATCAAAATAATAAATATTATTAGAATCAAAATCACAAAACAAACTAACCCAATGAGAACCTTCTTGATCATGATTATCTAAATTTAATATAACACCTATTTTACTTTTACCTCTATTTAAAAGTTTTTTTAGATTTATATTACACAATTCATCAATTACACATGAACCAAAACTTATTTTTTTATCAAAATCCATTGGAACAGCACCTATAAAATGAAAATTTTTATATTTTTTTTCATATTGTTTCATAACATTGTTTATGTCATAGGTATTAAGCCATTCTCGTTCATTATAAGTCCATTTCTTAGGTTTTTTAGGTCTAAAATATTTTTTTTGTAATTTTGTTTGTAATTTTTTTTTAGATTTACTTAAAAACTCTTGTTTGGTCCAACAATAATCATTAGAACATTTATCATTTAATGTTTCATTTAATTTTAACCATAATATTTTTTTAGTATCACTTTTTTTAAACTCTATTTTAGTATCATAATAATCATTCCAAGCTTTAATAATATTTATCAAAGCTTTTTTAGTAAAACATGTAAATGATTCTTCTGTAGCAGGAGAACAAATAGATTTTTTATGTTTATTATGAAATTTTTTTTTTAGTGTCTTCATTAATATAATAAAATAAAAAAACTTTAGAAAAGTTTAATCAAAAAAATAAAATTAAATTTAATTTATATGTGGTCATATCTTATCATTGCGACAAATAAATACCTCTTCTATTCTTCACTGGTCATTTTATCTACTCTGAAATGCAGATGCTGCATGTTGCGAAACTGATTCAGGTGCGGGTGCGGGTGCCGGTGTGGGGGTCTATTTTCCACTGCTGCGCCACCAGTGATCTCGAAATTTCTCTTTGTCGGCTGGCGTAAGTTGGGCGAGCATGCGCTCACGTTCAGCTGGCGTAATTCGTGCAATGAGGTCGGTGTGATACTGCTTTAGATCATCTCTGGCAGCCACTATCAGGTCTAGCTCTTGCGCTGATGGGTCAACGGGAATGGAGTCCCTCTGTCGCTTCTCGGCCTCTGCCGCCTTCGCCCTTTTGTAATCATCTTTCAACTTAGATTCTAATCGAAGATCTTCTTCTTTCCTCCCCCTCTCCCACTCTAGCACAATTAACCTTTGGATGTGAATCATCGTTTGTTGGGACTGATGGGGCGTCATACGTTTCATCTTCTCCGTCCACTCTCTTGCTTGTTCGAGGCTCATTTTTTGCCCTGCCAGCCCTGACAGCTTAAAAATCATTTCTGCAGATGGAACGAAACCGAGCTTTGTAATCCCACTGTAGTAGTCCGCCACACGCTGCATCTCTTGCTCTCTATGCAGGTAGTAGGCCTCTAATGTTGCTGCGTCCTTCGCTCGTTTTGCTTCCTTCGCTCGTGCCGCCGCCGAGGCAGCCCGCCGCTCCTGCCGCCGCTTCTTCCTCCACCCCGGTGGGCCTTTTCTGAAGTGTTCTTCTTCAGTATTTTTACAACAACACATAACAACTATTATTAATACAACAACTATTAACGCACAATTCACATAATTCATATTTAAACTTTTACCCATTTTATATAATAATATTAGATTTTAATTAAAATTTAAAATTGATTTAAAAAGTATATTTCATAAAATATATAAGATGAAAACAAATTACGAGAAAGTTGTTGATTTTAACAAATGCTTTGGTTCTTTAGTATCAAATGTTTTAAATCCATCTTTATTTAAATCTAGTCCTAAATTAGTTGATTTAAAATATAGTCTTATAGATGAAGAAATAAATGAATTAGTTGAAGCATATAATAATAATGATATAGTAGAAATTATTGATGCTTTAAGTGATATTAAATATGTATTACATGGTATGGCATCTGCATTTGGTATAAATATGGATTTAGTATTTAAACATTATTTAGACGTATATGTTTCTTCGATTAAAAAACAAAATGGTTCTAATTTTAATATAATTAATAGTCATTATAATTTTAATAATCATGTTAAAAATTATAAAAATAATATTAAACTTGTTAATATTAAGAAAAATTTGGATGAATTTATTGTTATTATACAAAATATTAATAGTAATTTTAAAAGTATAATTGAGACTTGTAATATAGATTCTCTTAGAATTAATTTATGTAAACTTCTATATTATGTAAATAAGATGGGCGCTTATATAGGTGTTAATCTAGATGAAAGTTTTAAAATCGTTCATGATTCAAATATGTCTAAAGTATGTGAATCAGAAGAGTTAGCTAAAGAAACTGTGAGATGGTATTTAGAAAATGATACTAGATATAAAACACCAGCATATCGTGAATCTGAATTTGGTTGGATAGTGTATAATGAAGATAGTGGAAAAATTTTAAAATCTATTAAATATATTCCTGCCGATTTTACCACATTGCTTTAATTCATCAAATTATTTTTATTCTCATCTATATAGTTTATTTTAATTAATTAATTTATATTTATTTATTATGTTGTATTGGATATTTGATTTAGATCAAACACTATATCAATTACCATTAAATGTTGAGTTTAGTTATAAAGTATTGTATAAAGACAATCATTTAGATTATTTATTATCAAATTTGCCTTCTAAAAAAATAATATTTACTAATGGAACTCATAATCATGGTGAAATATGTTTAAATAAATTAGATATAAAAAAATATTTTAAAAATATTATAGCAAGAGATTTAATAAAAACTTTAAAACCTGAATATAATTCTTACAATAGATGTATGATGTTAAGTGGAATAAAAAAGACAGATAAATGTGTATTTTTTGATGATTTACCTGAAAATTTGATAGCTGCTAAAAGTTTTGGATGGATAACAGTATTAATAAATAAAAATAATTATATGGATAATAATATAGATTTTTGGTTTCCAAATATATATTTAGCTTTAAATTTTTTTATTTCAAAAATTAATTAGATTTGTTGATAACTTTAATATGATTTGGATGATTATACTATTCTACATTGGAAATTAATATAAAATTACTATTATCGAAATTAACTGGCATTATTTTATTTAATTATCAATTAAAGCAAATTATATATTTTATTTATAATTTAATAACTCATATAATTAATAAAATTTTCACTATTTAATTCTTGTGAATTAAGTTGATTTAATTCTTGTGAATTAAGTTGATTTAATTCTTGTGAATTAAGTTGATTTAATAATTCTTTATCTAATTGATTATTTAATTGATTATTTAATTGATTTTGTAAATTTGCCTCAGCAACTACATTATTATTAGTAGGAATATCATTTTCAACCATATATGGTATAGTTTTATTAACGGCAATTTCTACTGAATTATTAACGCCATTATTTATTTGATTTTGTAAATTTGCTTTATCATCTACAATATTATTAGTAAGATTTATAATAGAATTTTCAACCATAGATGGCACAGTTGTAGTAACGGCATTTTCGACTGAATTCTTAACTGCATTTTCGACTGAATTCTTAACTGCATTTTCGACTGAATTCTTAACTGCATTTTCGACTGAATTCTTAACTGCATTTTCGACTGAATTATTAACCTCATTTTCGACTGATTTCTTAACAGAATTAATTTTATCATCTATTTGTTTTTCTAAATAGTGTTGTAATATTATGTAACATGCGAATATTAATATAACATTTAATAAAATAGTATTTAATAAATTAATTTTCATATATAATATATAATATAAAAAAAATTTATACTTAAATAAAATATAATATTAATAACTAATGGATTATAATTTAATATATGAACAATCTAAGTCTTTATTAGATAATTATAATGATTATAAATCTAATAAAAAATTTAAAAAATATAATGATGAAACATTTAAAGCTGAAATGGAAAAAACTTATAATTATTTAAATAATAATGCAAAAAGTATTTTTAATTTATGTTTGAGTGGTAAAATGGATATTCAAATATTATATTATATGATTAATCAAGTTGAAAATATTAAAAATAATAATATATCATCATATGACGCTTCAATAAAAGTAGGTGAAAAATTAGTAGAAAAAATTATAAAACCTAAACTTAATAAATCAATTTAAATTTCTTATTTAAAAGAATAAGAATTTTAGATAGTAAGCATTTATAAATGGTAAATAAAGATATATCTGAAGTTATAGGATATTGTGGAGCTGCTTGTTTAACAATTACATTAATACCTCAAATTGTTCATACTATAAAAACCAAACGTGTTTCTGATATATCATATGGTTTTATTTGTTTCCAAATACTAACATGTATTTTATTTTTAATATATGGAATTATGATTATTGAGAAACCTATTATAATAGCAAATGGAGTTGTATTTTTACAACTATTATTATTTTTAGGATTAAAAATAAAATTTAATTAATAAATTTATTATATTTTTTCAAATATTTACTATTATAATTTACAGATATTTTATAATATTTACACCATTTATATGCTAATATTGTTTGTTTTTTAATATTATTATTAAATTCAATATTTAAATTATTTTGTCTTATTAACGATAATGTACTAATAATACTATTAATTTGTTTATTAAAAAAAATAGTATTAATTTTATTTAATTCTATTTTAAATTGTGGATTTATATCAAAATCAAATAATTGATTAATATACATTTTATTATCATATACATATTTAAAATTATTAACTAAAATATATAATTTTTTTAAATATTGTTTATCTATACCTAGAAATCCGTTACAAACAATATATTTTTCTGAATTAGCATCTCTACTTGTATTTGGTTTTGTTATATATACTTCTTTATAAAATGTAAATAATAGATAAATAAGACTTTGTGTTATATTTGTATATATATCAAAAAATTTACATACAAAATTACCACCTATTTTTTGTATACTTAAAGCAGTTATAATTTCACAAAATAAAATTCTATATGATAATTGTTCTTGTTTATTAAAATTATATGAAAAATCAAATCCTCCATCAGCAGTTATAAAATCGGCGTCACTATTAAATAATGACGCATATTCTTTAATATTTTCTACATTATATAAATCACCAGTATTATCTTTTCCATAAGATATATTAACATTTGGATTTTTTTTTAAAAAATTTTTAGATTTATTCCAACCAGGAATATCTTTATTATTTGAATATAATGTAATAGCGTTAATATTATCTTTAGTTTTTGTTATTCTTTTTCTATAATTTACGACTGCTTCTATAAATCCACCAGGTCCTTCTGCCAATGAAGCTATTTTTAATAATTTTGGATTATTTATTAAATCAAAATCGACCAATATTTCAAATAATTTGAAATAAGCTCTACTTAATGGTTCATATTTAGAAACTGAATCATATTTGTATTTTTTATTAGGTAAATAAATAAGTTCATAAAGATTACTTAATTTTTTAGCGCTATCCCATAATTTAGTATCTTCTAGTGAATCTATATTATTTTTATAATAAATTAATTGGTTGTATTCATAAATATTATTTATTTCATTGGATTCATTTTTATCAAATTTAAATGAAATATTTGGTATAGAATAATTTGTATTAGATTTTTTTTGTAAAAGATAGGTATTTTGATTCATACATATTATTATATAAATTACTTTAAGTTTTTTTTTAGAAAGAAACTTAATATCAAAAAAAATAAAAAAAAAACTCTTTAAGAAAAAAAGAAGAAATATGATTTCTCAAAAATAAAAATGACATATGTAAACCTTATTTGGTTAAACAGTTTTTTCATAAACAAAGTAATTATTCATAAAACTATATTTTTTATGGTCTTCAGTCATATCTTTTATTTTACCATATGATTGTGATTTAGAAATGGTTGAATGAATAGTCTCAAAACTGCTATTTTCTAAAAGTTTTAAATTATATTTTTTACATACTTTAGTTAAATAATCTATATTAACTAAATATTCAGAAAATGTAATCCCAATTGATTCAATATATACATCTATATTCATTCCTAAAGAAGCATCACTTGGACTAAATTTAGTTTGTGTATATTTTTTATTAATTTTCCAAGATGTAACATCGCCTATTGATGAAATAATATCTTTGTCTTTTAAATTATTAAATACTTCTGTACCATTTAAACATGTTCCAATAAATCTACCCCCAGTTTTTAAACTTTTAGAAACATTATTCAAAAATATATTAATTGTTGTTGTATCTTTAAAATAGTAATGAATTGAAAATTGACTACTTATAACATCAAATCCACCATCTTTTTCCATAGTATTACCTAAATTATAAAAGTTTCTTAGTTTACCATTATTAATTGTTTCATATTCTATATTACCATATATTATATCTAAATAATATTTATTTAAGTCATCATTACCACAACTAGCATCTAAAATATTTTTAGATGTATCTCCCCAAATCATCATATAATTTTCACCTATTTGTGTATTATCCATTTCACTAATTTTATTTAATATTCTATTACATCCACCATTATTACTATTATTTAATCCATCATTGGAAATATCTATTCCTACTAACATATTAACATCAGCGTCTATCCAATGATTTAAATCACCACTTTTACCAACAGACATATCTAATAAATTTTTACTACCAAAAGTATTATCTTTTATTAATTTTTTCTTAATATATGAATGTAAATCATACATAGGTGCCGAACTTCTATCTCCTCGTTTTATAATTCTATTATAATAGGTATCAAAATCATTTTCTGAATTAGTATTTCCAGTTGTAATCATATCTAATGTTACTGGATTATGTATACAATTCCAAACATTAGTAGCAGTAACAAAATCATTTGGATTAAGATTATCTCGTATTCTTATTGGTTTCCATTTAAATATTGTTGTTTCATTTGGATCATATATACATTCAACTATCATATTGTTTTGAATAATATTTTTATCTTCTAATGTATACATCATATTATCTTCTAATGGTATATAAGCTTTATGTATATCTTTCATATAAGGATCTGTTGGTTTAAATGGAACATTTGAATATTTGGATTCAAATACCATATTTTCATTTAAAACTCTACAAGAATTAAATTTAGTATGAATTTTTGGGTCATATCCTACTTTTAATATTAATGTTTTATAAGCAGTTATAATTCCATTATCATCCATCCAACTTATCTCATCATTTTCTTTATTTTTAGGATCTTTAATAATTTCAACTAAGAAATCAATTGTATTTTGTTCAGGTGGTTTCCATTTAAAAGAACGATACCATCTTCCATTAAACATATTCTTTTTATTTTTACCTGGTTCTTCACCAACAAAAAGATTTCTAGGTGTAAAAATTAATCCGTCAATTTTATAAATATAATCTTTTTTATACACTTTATCACAATGATCAAAAATTTTTGTATCACTTTTTAATTCATTTATTTCTTCTTTTAAATCTAAATAGTCTTGTGATTGTTTATCTAATATTTTAGAAAGAATAGTCTCTTTTTCATCAATTTCAGTTTCTCTTTCTAACTCATATATATCATCATCACCAAAATAGAATTTTTTTTTTGATATAACTAAATTATTATTACTATCTAATTTTAAGTTTTCATCAACTAATTTCATTCCATCAATAACATATTCATATCGTGATTTATCTATTTTTCCATCAGTTTTTTCTTCATTAGATCTATTTAAAATTCTTTTTCTAATATCTTCACCATTATAAAAATAGGCGTCAAATATCATCAATAAATTAATATTATTATTATTTTTATCTTTTAAAATATATTCGCAATCAAATATACTTCCTGTCAATTCTAAACAAGACGCACCCAAATATTTAACATCATTTTTTCTATTTAATAAATACATCTTACCATTATCAATGATAATAAGTAAGTTCCTCTCACCATCTGCTTTATCAGTAACAGCGTATCCTTTTCTTATAGATATAATATTATTATAATCACCATATTTTCTTTCTAATACATGTTTTTTTTCTAATGTAACATTCATGGGTCCATTAAATTTATAATCACCTATAATAGATTTATATTTTGAAATAACATCATTCTTTTCAAATTCAGATATAATATAATAACTTTTTTGAATAGATTGAAGAATTAACATAGAATTTTGTAAAATTCCAAGTAATACCGATTTATCATTTTTAGATGATTTACGTTTATTTCCAACATATTCTAATTCAATTTCATATTCTAACTCATTATGAAAAACATTAGATTTTTTAATATTTTTTGATGGCATAGGTATTTCTGTCATCTTACCAATCATTGTAACATTGTCATATGGTTTTAAAGAATCAAACCATTCATCAAAATCAAGAATATTGTCAGGTGGTACCACATATTTTTTCATATGATCTTTTATATTTCTTTTTTTAATAAAAGTATTAGGACCATTTACATTTTTTTTATTAGATGATTTTAATACAGTTAAATCATATTGATAATTATTATCACTTGTTATAAAACTTATTCTTTTTTTATAACGAAATATTTTATCTAATGAATTCCATTTTGTAATAATATCTAATACTTGTTTATTAGATTTGTTTAATACAGTTTCACGTTTTAAATTAAACCTTATTCTATATTCATTTATATCTGTTTTAGATACTGGTGTTTTTTTTAAAATATCTAAATTTTTATCATCAATTGATTTTATATTATTTGTTTGACAATAATTTAATATATTATCATTTCCAATTATACTAAATCTTATATTTTCACCATTTATTATAATATCTAATATTTCTTCTTCATCTTTATATACTATATTACTAGTTCCTTTTAATCTTTTAATAGTATTATAAAACATTTCACTTGTAATTTTATTATTTTGATAATTTTTAATTAATACCTCTAATTCTAGGTCTTTATCACGCTGTGCTTGTGATACCATACCTAATAATTGAGAAGTATATTTAGTTATAAGCATTCTATAATATATATATATATTTATTTTTAAATATATTTATTTCAATTTTATAATACAAAACAATATTATAATATATTTTCATTATTTATTACCTTTTAATGATAATAATCTTATAAATATATTCCATATATCAAGAAATAATTTAAGAGATTCACTAATATAATCTGCTACTATACAATTTTTAGCGTTAATTTGTAGTCTTTTAGTATCATATAGAATATACATCATAAATAATCCTATAAAAAAATAAGACATTATTTTAAATCTTTTTTGTTTTCCATAATCTTTTGATAATAATCTCATAACGAGTTCCATTACAATTCCACTACATAATAACACAAATAATACTGGACCCCAAGATAATGAAATTAGATCAGGTTTTAAGTATGCTACCAAAGATAATCCAAAAAATAATATTAATGTTGTTAAAATAGTACTCATAATTAAACCTTGTTGTTTAGAATATATTAAATACATTGGATAAAACATAAGACCCATTAGAAGTACAAATAATATCCAAACACTATGTTTTAATACCATCTTCTTAGGAGATATTCCGTGTAATGTGATAATACAACCAATTGTTACAATAAATATAGCTATTACTATTAATAAATTGGGATTAAAATTTATATTATTATATTTCATTAATAGAACTTGTAGGGCAATAATATTTAATGTTAATATTATGTATAAATAAGTATTTAAAATGTATCTATTACATATAAATTTGTTATTTTTAATAGCACTATTTGCTATAGCAAAAATAACACAAACAAATGCTAATATTGTAGCAAATATATTTAATAATAATTTATCCATTATAATATTATAATATAAATTTTAATTTTAATCTACAGTAACTACTTTTGCTAAATTTCTGGGAAAATCAGGATTATGACCTTTTTTTAATGCCATTTCATACGCTATCATTTGAATAGGTATAATAGATAATAAACTTCCTAAATTTTTTAATTTAGGAATTTTTATAATATGATCTCCAACATTTATATTAAAATTTGTTATAACTATTATCAATGCTCCACGTGATTTTACCTCTTCTAATGTACTTAACATAAAATCTTTATATTTATCATCCATAATAAATAAAATAACAGGTGTCCCTTTTTCTATAAGAGAAAATGGTCCATGTTTTAAACTACCTCCAGCAAATGCTTCTGCATGAATATAACCAATTTCTTTTAATTTTAATGCTGCTTCTTTTGCTATATATTCATATACATTTTTACCTAATAAAAAACAAGATTTATGTTTACATAATTCATTAACAACATTTTTTAAATTATTTATTATATATAAAACATTTTCTACATGAGATGTCATAAATTGTAATTCTAAAAATATTTCTTTTAAAAATATATCCCAATTGTGTTTTTTTTGATAAAACCATAGACCTAAAAGAACTAACGCTATTTGCTGACATATAAAAGACTTAGTTGACGCTACTGAAACTTCTCTTCCAGCATTAAGATAAATTCCACAATCAGTTTCTCTTGATATAAGACTTCCTACACAATTTACTATACCTATTATAGGAATATTTAATGCTTTTATTAAAGTTATACATCGATGAACATCTTTAGTTTCACCTGATTGAGATAAAACTATAACAATGGTTTTATCTCTATTAATAATTTCATATATTTCAAACTCTGATGCGTCTATTACTTTTACACTATTAAATATTTTATTTTTTTTAAATAGAGTTGACGCCCATAAACCCGCATTTAATGATGTTCCACATCCTAAAATAATAACTTCATTTTTATCTTCTAATATTTGTCGTTCCTTTTCCAATCCTCCTAAAATTACTTTTTTATTAAAAATTCTTCCTCCATGATTTAATGTTCGTAAAATGGCTATAGGTTGTTCCATAATTTCTTTAATCATCCAATGTTTAAATGGATACGGAGTTTTTGGAAAAAATAATTCATCGTATTTTAATGTATCTCTATTTTTAAAAAAACTTGATATTGATTTAGAACTCATATTATTTGAAATAATATTTTCTGAATTTATTTCTATAATTTCACCTTCTTCTAATGAAATAATACTTTTACATTTATTACAAAAAGCACTTATTTCTGAGGCTATTATAATTCCGTCATATGATTTACCAATTAAAAGTGGACTACCAGATTTACATACAAATAAACTATTAGGTTTATTTAAAATCATAAATACTAAACCCCAACTTCCTTCTAATTTATTTATGGCTTTATTTATAGCTTCAAAAGTATTATTATTTTGTTTTAATTCATATGATAGTAAATTTGAAATTACTTCGGTATCGGTTTCTCCTTTTAATTTAAAACCGTGTTTTTCAACAAATGATTTTAAAAATAAATAATTAGTTATAATCCCATTATGAACTAATGAAACTTTATTATTAAAATCAATATGTGGATGAGCATTTATATCATTTTTTTCTCCATGTGTTGCCCATCTAGTATGAGCAATGCCTATATTAGTATTCGTTAAATTTAAATTTTTAATCAATAATTCTAATCCATTATTATTTAAAGTTGAAGAATATTTTTGAATCTCAAATTTGTTCTTATTTATTGTTGATATTCCACAAGAATCATATCCTCTATTTTGTAATTGAGTAAGACCATCTAAAAGAATTTCATTTTGATTATTACAATTTAAACAAGCAATAATACCACACATATATATATATATATATAATAATGATACGAAAATTAAGAGTATCAGATTATAAATTAAAATTTATAGATTTATTATCACATCTAACAAATATAACACATATTTCTGAAAATGAATTTATAAATCAATATAATAATTTAAGAAGTAATGATTTACATTTAGTTATAGAAAAAGATAATAAAATTATAGCGTATGGATCTATTATTATAGATTTTAAATTTTATAGAAATTGTAAAAATATAGGACATATTGAAGATATAATTATACATCCTGATTATAGAGGAAATGGATTATCAAAACAAATAATAAATGAACTAATTAAATATGGTAAAAATATGAATTGCTATAAAATAGTGTTAAATTGTGATCAAAATTTAACACTATTTTATACACATTTAGGATTTGTTAAAAAAGATGATTTTATGGTTAAAAATATAAATTAAATATTGTTAACTATTATAATGTATAAAAAAACAAAAAAAAATAAAAATAAAATGGTGGTGATCGTAGTAATATAATTAAAAATGATCATTTTTCTACAAGTAAACCAACACATCAAAATATGGTTTCAAAAGGTATAGTCCATGTTACTGAAGCAGTTGGAATAAATATAGCTAGAGGAATAGGAACTAGTTTTGCTAATTTATTTGGTAGATCTGGATTTGAGTCAAAATTATATGACGAAGTTAAAAAAAAGGCTTTTGATAAATTAAGTTCTATGATGTCAGATCCTACATTTCATGTAGGAAATATTAAAATGGACATTGAAACAACTCAAAATACAATATTCTGTCATTTAATTGGAACAATATATGTAATAAATAAATAAATTAATTAATTAATTTAAATTAATAATATACATCAACTCCTATTTTATTATCTTTATATTTTTTTGATATTTTAAATATTTTTGAAAACCATTTTTCTGATTCTAATTGAAAAATATCTTTGAATAATGGAAAATAATGACAATATATAACTGATGTTAACCATCTTGTAAAATTAATATTATTTTTATCATTATCATAATCACTATAATTATATAAATCTTCATCTATTTGAACTATGAAAAATATTGCTACAGAATTTAATATAGCATCAATAATCGATTCGGAATCTAATATAATAAAAAAATTAATAATAGGTATTCCAAGTGGTAATATAAAATTAGAAAAAAAGTCTGCCCACCAATTATATTTTAAGTGATATTTTTTCATAGTTATATTTCGTTTATTGTAATATTTTAACGCACGTTCAGATTTAGTTAATGCTATTTCAGGAAAATCATCATATATTTTTATTAAAAATTTATATAAATATCTTGAATAAAAATAGGATTTAATAGTATTATAACTATATAATAATGAAAGTATTGTCGATAATATTGATATTAAAATAATTAAAATATTATCAGTTGTACTATAATCATCTATTACACTATATACTAATGATCCTACCCAAACATATTGTATTAATAATGTGAATATACCAATAAAAAAACATTTATACGAAAATGAACTTGATCTTAATGAGTAATTCCATAAATTATTATTAATAGATCGTTCATCGAATATATTTAAATATTGATATATAAATACAATAAAACGAAACATATTTAGTTCTATAAAATGTTTATGTTCTTCTTCTTTTTTAATCAAATCAAATATCATTTCATTATTATTAGGATTATGTGTTATATCTTCAATATTTAATATAAAATTATCTTCGTCTATTAAAATATGATTATTCCATATATTTAATGTGTTAGAAATATAACCAAAATTTTTTTTTACTAATAAATAATTATCATAGTAATTTGTTTCTAATATTTTATGTTCTTCACAAACTTTATTATCTAATTCTGTATGAGCCATACACAAAAATTCACTTTTATTATTATATAAATCAATAAAATTAAATTTCCATTTTGTATACAATGTTTCCTTTTCATTGTCATTGTTATTATTAAAATAGATTGATATAGGTTTACACAATAATGATATAAAATTTTCAGCAGGTTCAATTAAATAACAATTTAAATTCATTAATTAATATATTATACATAATCTTAAATTACATACAAATAATTATTATTTATAAGTCTTAAGTATCCTTTATCAACTAATGAATTTAAATATTCTTTAATCTTGATTGATGATATATTAAACTTTTCAGTTGTATTTGTTAATAGATCATCATATTCCAAATTATTATGCTTTAATGTTCTGACTATATATAATTCGATTAACTCTTTTTTTGTAAATATTTCATTTTTATCTTGTTTTTTTTTAATTTTTTTAACATGTTTTCCTTTAATTGTAAAGAAGGATTTTTTATAATTAAATTTAGTATTTATAGAATATATAGAATCTCTTTTTTTAATTAATTTATATTGACATAATAAATCTAAAATATCTCTATTTTCATCAGCAATTTGTTGATCAATATTATCAGATTCATTAAAATAATACAATATATCAGCATATTTAATAGGACATTCTATATGATATATTTTATTATTTATATTAAAATCTAATATACAACTAGTCATAATATCATTCCATTTTAATAATCTTTTAGAATATTTACAATTATAGTATGAAGTTAATGTATTCGAAAAAAATATATATTCATTTTTAAATGTATTATTAATAAAATTATGTTTTTTTGGTGATATATCCCATATTCCAATAGTAGTTATATATATATTAGAGTTTATATTATAAATAGTATTAAATTCTGTTGTAATTTCTTTTGAATTATGAATGTCATTTTTTATAATATTTAATTTATGTAAATGAATTGTTTTAGTATGTTTAAAAATCTCTTTTAATATTGAAATTTCAATATTAATAAATTTATTATTAAAATTATATTTATAAAATCTCCTTACTAAATAATTTTTATAATACTCAAAGAATAATTCTTCACTTCTATATTTATCAAAGTAATATAGTAATAAATTTGTAAAATATTCTAAATAGGTTTCGTCGTTATATAATATATTTTTAATGTATTTATCAAATAATTCTATAGTTGATTTATCACTTTTTAATTCATTTAAATATAAATTATCTAAAGCTATAGATACTATTTTTATTTTTTCATTTGGAATTATTTTTAATAATTTATTAAAAATAATATTATATAAATAGAATCTTTCTATCTTTTTATCATAATCTTTTTTACAATTATAATCATTATCTAACCAATTATTAAATGTTTTTTTAAGACATTCATCGTCTTGAATATATGTAATCGCTAATTTTAATGGATTAATTATTTTTTGATTATCTATATTTTCAAAATTAATTTGAGTAAGTGTTGTATAAATTGTTTCCTTGAATGAATTTGTAAATTTATTTAATATATATGTTTTATAAAGATATCGTGTTTTAAATTGTAAATAATTTAAATTTAGTTTGTTAAGACGATTTTCATAAAAATAATAATATTTATCTATTAAATTTAAGTAATTATTTGAATATAAATGTTGTAAAGATCCAGAAAATTTAATAATATTTAGGTCAATAAAATCAAATATACTATTTCCAATATTAGTATCAAACTGTTTTTGATCTATAATTTTTTTATTTACAGAATAATATATAGTATCAATAAGTTCATTTAAATAAAATATAATTTCATTATCTTGTTCATTTAATTCATATTTATCATAATTTAAATAATATATAATTTTTGAATTAATATATTTAGTTATATTTAAAGTTATATTTTTATACCAAATTTGTAATCCATATTTAGTATAATCTATTTTTTCATATATTGAATTTAATTTTTTTATCTCGTTACTTATAAATTCCGTTAATTTATTTAACCATTTTAAATTATCATTATATATATTATATTTTTTTACAAATATTTTTAGTTTATCATCACTGTTTACTATAATTTCTAATATATATGAATTGTAATTATTTAATATTATATTTATACGTTCAAAAATAGTATTATAAAATTTTATTAAATCTTCTCTACAATTTTTATATTTTATTTTTTGGATGGTAGTACAATAATTATATAAATATGTATATACATATATAAAATCAAAATTAGAATTATATATAAAATCTGTTAGTTGTATTTCTAACTTTGTATAAAAATCATCATGATTATCCATAATAATTTATTTTAATTTAATTTATAAAATAAATTAAATAAATTTAAATCAATTTTTAAATATTAATTATAAATCTAATAACAATATTAGAAGATGTTCAATTAGAATTTTAAATTTTAATATGAAGTCTTTTAGATTTAATTTTATTAAAACAAACATAGATTTAACTCATAGTTTAGAAAAATTTAATGAATTGAAAGAATTAAATTTAAGCATTAACTAATAGTGTAAATTAAAAATTATGAATTTAATTAAATTCATAATTTATTTAAATTATTTTCTTTGTTTATATTATAAAATGATTGGAGGTAGAAAAACTAGAAGCAATAAAGGAAAACGTAGAGGATCTTATAAAACTGGCAAAACACGTTCAGGAGCCAAATTCCGTGGCAGAAAAACAATGGTTAAACGTTCGAATAATAAATCAAAACGAACTAGAAAACAAAGAAGTAATAAAGGTAAACGCCGTGGATCTTATGGTCCTCGTTCTAGAACACGTTCAGGAAAAAAATTTAGAGGTGGTAATATAAATAATCAACTAAAACAATTGTTAAACAAACTTAAATTATAAATTAATTCCAACAATCGGATTTATTTAAGTTAATACAAATGTCTAATTTATATTCTTTTTTAGTTTTAGTTTTTCTTTTATCTTAAACAATTATGGTAAAAAAACATAGTCAAAAAAAGAATTTATAAAAATAAAAACAAATAAAATAATTAATTAAGAGAACGAAAATAATTTATAAATTAACAAATTAAAATAATATTTTAAAACAATTATCATTTAATCCAAAATGAAATCCCCCTTCTTTCCAACTATAAACCCCATCCATATCTCCTTGATCTCCCTCTATAGCATGTTTACCCCAGTCAGTAATAATAAGGTCTAATTCACTATTTTCCCACTGAGTGCTTCCAGGACCATGATAAACTTGTCCATAATCATCAACCAAAGAATATGGACAGTTCATATCAATTATAGCATCTTTAATATTTTTTTTTTCTAGAATAAAAGTAGTTTCCAAAATCGCGCATAATATTGGTACTTGATGATCACATTTCCATTTTTTACTACTATTAGATTGACATTTCTTCACACCCCAATGAAATATATCTTCGGGTGGAAAAAGATATTTCAATTCAACTTTGTTTTTAGTTATTTTCGGACCTTGACCTTTTCCTGCGCGAAAAATTCTCTCTAATAATTTTGTAGGATGTTCAAGTGTCTGATATCCATCATCAAATTTTAAACTTTTAATTTTTGATTTTGAATTCAAAAATAGTTTACGTATATCTTTTTCTTCTTTTGAACTAAATCCATCTTTTATACTTCTTGATTTTTTAGGAATATCAAACATATATCCCTCGCCATCAGGTGTTTTATCGTGTTCACTGCTAAACCAAAATATAAATTTTGCTAAATGCTCTTTTTTTGATCTAAAAGTTACTAACTTTTTTTTAAATTTATCATCTATCATTTTAGATAAATCTGTTACTCGTTTAGATTCGTTATTCTCCCACTCCCATTTTGGTTTTAATTTTTTAGACTTTTTCATTTAGATATTATAATATAATATTTTATTTCTTTATGATAATTGTCTATTAATAGAGGCGGGATTAAGTTCGCCAGAACATATAATAATATTTTAAAATAATTTAAAATAATTTTAAAAAAAAAATTTTTATATTATATGTCATATTTAATTAAAAATTCAAAAAAAATAAAAAAAATTAATAGTTCGTTTAAAAAATATACAAAAAAATTAAGAAAATATGTCACCTAAAAATGAAGTAAGATGGATGACACAAATACTAAACCTCCTCTAAGTAAAAAATGGAGAAGAACTATATTTTCACCTAATCCAAATTCATCTCAATTAGAACAAATCCCAAATGAAATATATTTAATAAGAAAAAGCAGAAGAAATATTACACGTAATAATTTGTTATTTAAAAATATGTCCTATAAAGAAATAATGGCTTCTAAATTTTTAGAAAAAGAAGAATCGTCAGATTCTTTTAAAAGAAGAAAACATATATTAAAAAAACAAATATTAGATAATATATTTTTTCAAGATTTATCTGGTGATTCATATCCTTTGGGAAGTTTATTTAATGACATTAAAATACCAGATAAAATTAGCAATAAAACAATAATAAAATTGGTTAAAAAATTATTTGGAATAACTAATAAAAAAACAAAACTAAATTTTATAATTGATAAAAAAACAATGGATAATTTTAATATTGATTTTAATACTAAAAATGATTCTTATATTACATTTTTATATAATGCAAGAATAAATCCAATTTATATAATACTTCTATTAAGTTAAAATTAGTTCAAAAATTCTAATTCAACTTGTTTAGTTTTCTTTCTACCACCCCCTTTAGATGGAATATATACTTCAATTTCTTTATTATGTTTATCATAAAATTTTATATTATAATTGTTTTTCTTATAAAAAGCAACTCTTTTTAGTTTTTGTTTAGCAAAAAGTGAGAAATCATCTGCTATATCATATATTAATGGTATAAATTTACGATCTTTAACTTCTTGTCTTAAAATTCTACCTACCGCCTGTTCAATATTACTTTTAGGTGATGTTAAAAATATAGTATCAAGGGGATATTTACAATCGAAACCTTCACTTGCCATCATAAATGTTCCTAAAATAACATCTTTCGCCTCGGTTTCTTGTAAATCTTTTTCTTTCATACCACCTAAATAAAATCCTGATGTAAATTTACCTCCATCAATTTGTTGTATTAATTCATTTAATATTTTAAGATGTTCCCGCCTATCACTTAACATTAAAATTTTACGACCTTCTCTTAAACAAATAGATAAATGTTCTATAATTTTAAGTGTTCTAGGATGATACTCGCAAATATTATTAATCATTTTTGCCATATTAGGTTTTTGTTTAAAATTAAGAATTTCTTTAGAATATTTATCATTTTCATCCGAATAAACTAACATTTTAACATCAACATTATTATCATCCCTTTTTTTTATACTATAAACTATATCACCCAAATACCACTCAAATACTTTAGATAATCCATCTGCTCTTTTAGGTGTAGCAGATAGACCTAATGTATAATTACAAGATGTTTTAATTAATGCTCTAGAAAATGTTTCTGCACCCAAATGATGACATTCATCATAAATTACTAGTCCAAACTCTGAAAATATAGTTTCATTATATTCAATCATTGAAATACTTTGTAACATTCCTATAACAATATCATACCCTTCAACATGAATAATAGAACTTTGAAGACGCCCAATTTTAGCGTTAGGTAAAAATTCCTTTATTCTTTCTTTCCATTGATTAAGTAAAAATTCTTTATGAACTACAACTAATGTTTTTACTTTTAATTTTGCTGCAATATATAATCCAATTACAGTTTTACCATAACCACAAGGAACTGAAATAATACCACCACCTACTTCATTAGCAGCTTTTAAATATGCTTCAACAATAGGTATTTGTTTATCTTTAAGAGATTTAGAGAAATTAATATTTGTTTTTTTAAATTCTAATAATTTATTTTCTAAAGATAATCCATATTTTTTTTGGGCGTAATATCTAGGTATATATAATTTACGAACACTTTCACAATATATTGGAAAAGATTTTGGTGTTACACCATAATCAGCACTAACAAATGGTTTTACTGTTAAATCTTTCCTTATTTCTAAAATTTCTGAAGATGACAATTCTTCTTTTAATATAGAATATCCTCTTTTACTTAAATTTGTTTTCATTTATTTTATTTAATAAATAAAATTTTATATCAATTTTTTTAAAAATAAAATATATATATAATTTATATGTCTAAGAGTTTAAAGAAGTTAACAAATTTTAATAAAAAAGTTTCAAATATGATAGATAGAAAAATTAATTTAGCTACACAATCATATAATAAATTATTAAATAAAAATGTATCTTATGGAATAAATATTTTTATAATAGTATTATTAGTATGTATTTATTATATTCCAAATAATATATTAAATATTTTAAATAATACATTAGTAAGATTATGTTTAATAACAATGATATGTATTTTATGTCTTGTTGATCCAATAAAAGCATTATTACTTTCTATAGGATTTGTATTAGCAATTCAAAAAATTAAAACAAAAAATAATAATATTAATGAAAATAATTTAACTAATGATTTAATTGATGATGTTAAATATGAATTAGATGATCCAGTCGAAGATGAATTAGATGCTGCTGATGAAGATGAATTAGATGCTGCTGATGAAGATGAATTAGATGCTGCTGATGAAGATGAATTAGGTGCTCCAGTCGAAGATGAATTAGGTGCTCCAGTCGAAGATGAATTAGGTGCTCCAGTAGAAGATGAATTATATGCTCCAGTAGAAGATGAATTAGATGCTCCAGTAGAAGATGAATTAGATGCTCCAGTAGAAGATGAATTAGATACTCCAGTAGAAGATGAATTAGATACTCCAGTCGAAGATGAAGATGATGAAGATGATGATGAAGATGAATTAGGTACAATAAAACAAACCTTAAATTATAGTCTTGATAGGAATAATAATTTAAATAGTTCTATTTTACCCAATATTGCTAGATCAAATGCATTAAATGATAATAATGATAATAATTATAATATTATTAATCAACAGAAAGTAGATATGGGTATTAATGTATCTTTACAAAATAAATTAAAATTAGATGAAGATAGATATAATTATTTAAATAATATACCTGATATTTTACCATTAAATAGTATAGAATCAAATAATATAACTAATTTACAAAATAAAATTAAATATGATGTTGTTAACACTAATAATAGAAATATAAGACAAAATAAAAACTCTACTAGTGGATATAATACTAATAATTATTTAGTAAAAAATCCATATTTAAAAGGACCAAAAATATGTCCTAAAACGGGTGGTGTTTGTGAATGTAATGTTGGTAATATTTTAATAGAAGGATTTGAAAATCCAGATAATTCTAATGCCAATAATGTCAATAATGTCAATAATGTCAATGATGTCAATAATTATAATAATGTCAATAATGTCAATGATGTCAATAATTATAATAATGCCAATAATGTCAATGATGTCAATAATTATAATAATGCCAATAATGTCAATAATGTCAATGATGTCAATGATGTCAATAATTATAATAATGTCAATGATGTCAATAATTCTAATAATGCCAATAATGTCAATAATTCTAATAATGATGAATTGGTTAATATTAAAAAACAATGCGCAGAATTTAGTCCTGAGATAACAGAATATTTAGAAAAAGCAGGCAATAATAAAACTATTTCAGATTATAATAACAATATTACAAGTTCTCATAATATGTTTTCAGCACAAGGTCCTACAGAAGAACCAATGGGATATAATGATTCAAATAATTTAGAAATAAATTATCATTGTTAATAAAATTAGAATGTCATATCGAATAAATTAGTAGGTTGACTTTGTCTATAATTAGGTTGTCTTTGTCTATAAGTAGGTTGTCTTTGTCTATAATTAGTAGATTGTCTTTGTCTATTAGTAGGTTGTCTTTGTCTATTAGTAGATGTGGTCTGTGATGTTGAAGATGTTGAAGATGTTGAATTACCATCTCTTTTTATTTCACACGAATCAGACTTCCAGTCTCTTTCTACACCTATTAAATTATATTTACCAACTAATAATGCTAATAAGTTTTGAGCATAATAATATTTAAATAAATATTTAACAAATATTATAGCATTAATTAATAAAATTATTACCAATATTAATAACAATATTTGTTTTAAATATGCTTTAACTTCATAACTTATGCCACCATCTTCTATAGGTTTTGTAATTTGTGTAGATATATCTTGTTTTTCAGGTGTTACTAATAACTTTGTTAATGGATTTTTACTACATTTTAAAAATTTATTTGTAGAAATTTCACTTTTTATAGAATCTTTTTTATCATTATCTTTATAATAAGGACTATACATTATAATTCTATCACCTAAATCTTGTGTTAATCTTATATTTTCACCTAAATTTAATTTAAAAATATCTAAATTGGTTATTCCGATTGATCCAATATCTTCATACACAATAATTTTATAATTAACATCACATGGTGGAAATGGTAAACTTCCATCATACATATAAAATGATTTATTTTCAGGTATAAGTAAATTAGCTGACCAATTTTTAGATACTTCTATTTCTTTATCATAATTTATAGACTCTTTAGGTAATTCATTAATAACTTGATTTATAAATTGTTCAGTAGATCCATAATGAGGTCCAGCTTCAAATAATCTACATAAAATTATACCATTAGGTGTATCAGAAGTTGTTGTTGTTTTATTATCACTACTTAAATTGTGAATCATACATATTTCTAAATCATATTTTGAATTATCAATACTATGTAATGTAGGAACATGTATTGTAATTTCTTTTAACTCATAAAGTATATTTTGATATTCTAAATAAGATCCACTAGAATATTTTAGTCTAATTAAATTATTATTATAATTTACATAACATTTTGAAGATTTATATATAGTTTTGAAATTACATAATGAATTACAATATTGCGTGGTTTCAGTATCTATATTAACTGGACTTTGATTTTTAGCATTACATCTAGGATAAGTATTTCCCCATATAAAATTTTCTGCAAATGACCATTTATCATCTGTATTACTCATTAATAATATTATATATATTATTTTAAAAATATAATTTAATTTATATAGTTATTTAAATGATTATAATTATTATTTTAATATTATTTATAGTATTTTATAGTGAAAATATTAAAAATGTTAATTCTACAAAAAAAAAAAATAATACTACAAATTTAACAACTTCAACAAATTTAACAAATTTAACAACTTCAACTAATTTAACAACTTCAACAACATCAACTAACTTTAAAAAAAAATGTGATAAATATATTATAGTTAAAGATAGTTTATCTGAGTATATTGATAAAATTAATAAAGAAACACTTAATAAAAATTTATTTATGCCTAAACATGTATTACCATATAATTTAAATAATACTGATCAATATAATATTTTAAACAATTATGGTATAAAAAATTTAAAAAAAAAAAACAAATATATAAATAATATAAACAAAAATCAAACAATTTCTTTTAATTCAAATACTCTTCTAAAAAATTATGATAGTATTCTTAATAATACTTTTTATTCAAATTCTTCTACATTATTAGAATATCCAAAATTATATATTATTAATAATAATAAATCTAAAATCCAATGGAGTTATGACACAATGTATTTAAATGATTCATATTTTTACTTATATTTTAATAACGTAGATAAACAAAACAATTTTAATTCTCTTAAATTATTCAAAAATTTTAAACATGATAGTTTCAATTTAAATATAGATCACTATAAGAATAGATATATTTATAAATTAGAATATAAAGGTAATAAAAATATACAATTATTTATAGTTCTTAAAAAAAATAAAAAAATAATACTTAAATCAAATGAAATAAAAATTGAATAATAATTTAAGAAATTAATAATTAAATAAAAATATGTCTAAATTAAATGTTAAACAATATGTATTAGAAGATGAAGAAGATTGTGAAGATTGTATTAAAGTTATAGATAATCATATTTACTTTTATTCTAATGTATCTACAAAAAGTATTTTAGAATTAACACAATTAATTAAAAAACTTACTAAAGATTTATTAGTATTAAACGTTCAATATAATACTGATGTAGAAATATGGTTACATATCAATAGTGGTGGAGGAGATGTATTTGCTATATTATCATGTATTCATCTTATAGAAAATAATAAAATTAATATTAATACTATTGTAGAAGGACAGGCATGTAGTGCCGCAACGATTTTATCTATGATTGGTAAAACTAGACAAATAACCGAAAATAGTTATATGCTTATCCATAATATTTCTAGTGGATTTTGGGGTAAAATGCATGAATTTGAAGATGAAATAAAAAATTTAAAACTATTAACAAAAGATATTAGAAAAATGTATACAAAATATACATCTATTAAAATTAAACAACTAGATCAATTACTCAAAAAAGATTTATTATTACACGCTAAAATATGTCTGTCATATGGTCTTGTAGATGAAATTATTTAATTATTTCTTATGAGTTTATTTTTATATTGTTACATATTTTATAAATTTGATTTAAATATATTATATATTTATTAAATATAAACTATGATTGATCCAAATTTAAAAAAATTAGCAGAACGTTATTCATGTGAAAAAATGATATGTCGTAAATGTTACGCACGATTAAATATAAATTCTAAAAAATGTAGAAAATGTAGTTCTAATGATTTAAGAAAAAAAAAATTAATTAAATAATTATTTATTTATTACACTATTAAATTGTGAATTATCCAATTCTATTATATTATTATCTTTAGTATTATATATTTTAAATAAACTTATATAGTAATTATCTTTATTTTTATCATAAATTTTTATTGGTTCCATTTCTAAAAATTTACTTAATTTTTTAATACATTTATTAATATTAGGTTCAGTTGAAGAAGCTATTTTAGGATCTATATTTAACAATATATTTTTTTTATTAATAGAAATATCGTGTAATCTATCATATCGAATATCTATTTTATCACATAATGTTTTTTTTACTAAATCTAATAAATCTTTATCCTTTATTTTTTTATAATTATTTTTTTTCTTAAAAGTAATTTTTATAGGATTACGTATATCTGTTGAATCAAAATCTGTTTTAGTAAAATTCATATTTAATTCATACTTATTTTTATTTGGAGTATTATAAGAATTATTTGCAACAAAAAAATTATTTTTATCACTCCATATACTTAATGGGTTGTTTTCACTAACATTATTATAAACTAAATTATGTGTTGAATTTTTAATTTGTTTAATATAATCAACAGAAATAGAATAAATTAAATTATCTGCTTCAGGTTGATCATCACCAACAACTACAATATCACCAAAAAAATAATAATCATTATGAGGTTCTGGTCGCCAAATATTAATATTTTTTTTTTTTTGTTTTATTTTATATATACTTTTATTACCATAATTTATTGGTATTTTACAAAATGATTTATGAACAACTATTGTATCAATTGTTTTATTTGGGTCAATATCTTGTGCTAAAATAATATCCCCTAAAGAACAAAAATTAGTTGTTGTTATAGGTCTCCAAATAACAAATTTTTTATTTAATTTAGTATCATTGTAGGAACATATTTTTTTATAAGAATTTATTGTTTTTATATATAATTTTTTTTCAATATTTAAATAACTATCATTAAGTTTATATACATTTTTAATATTAGATATATTATCATTATTTAAATTATTACACACAAATAAATTAGATTCATCAATATTCCATAATTCATACCCTTTATCAACTGATGAAATTTTATTTTTAGAAATAAGTTTATTAACATTTGATTTTTCACACCATTTTTTAGGAATAGTTCTAATTAAATATTTTGATGGATATTCTTTACTTACTATATGACCTAAAGAAATTTGTTTAGGTTGACTTATAGGTTTCCATATAGCATAATTATCATTTGTTATAGAAATAATATCATATTTAATAGGCTTATCTTTACTCTCTAATCCCATATTATTTTTAACTAAAATAGCCATTTCTTTTGGTGGTTTTTTATCTAATGATATATAATTACCTATAGGATAATATTCATTTATTGGTTTAGGGATCCATATAGTATATTTTTCATTTTGAAATACTTTTTTATAATTTTGTGTTTTTTTAATAAACAATTTATTATCTTCTGTTTTAAATTCTTCTTTTATATGTTGTGTTTTTTTAACATGAAAATATATTATTAAAAAGAAAATTAGAATAAATAAACATGTTACAATTAATAGTTCCATCTTATTAATATATAAGATTTTTTAAATTAAAAAATCTTATATATTAATATGGTAAATTTATCTAAAAAAAGTAAAAGTAAAAGTAAAAGTAAAAGTAAAAATAAAAGTAAAAAAAACAATAATAGTCAAAGTTGGTTTACAAGTTTATTTAGTAGAAATACAAAAAACAATAAAGTTCCACTTAGTAAAAAAAAAAATATAGCGTCTAAATGGTGTAAAAAACAAGTATATAAAGGAGATTCTTCTGGTAGATGTAATGTTCATCAAGATTTATGTAAATGTGAAGATGATGGATGGGATGATCCAATTAATAGTAGATTTAAATGGGAGTTTGGATTTAATAGTATAAAATATAATAAATCTGAAAAATGTAATAAAAAATGGGGACAATTAAGCCAAAAGGTTGGTTGTTCTCCGAAAATAGATTATAAAAAAATGAAAGTTTAGATATATGGAATATATCTAGGTTTATTAAGTTTATATATTTTGGCAGTAAAATCTCCATTATATGATGGAATTGTTACACTAGATCCATCATATATTTCATCGCAACCATAATCATCAGTACAATCTTTTCCACCATAATTTACTGGTATTTTAACAGGATGAAGTTTATCTGTTTCAGTATAATATAACCATTTATTAGATCCTCTATAGGTTGGTTTTCCATATAATGGTAATATAACACTATCAGTATTATGTCCTGGTGTTTTATCATCATCATTTATAGATCCTTTAGATAAAATACCTAATTGTTGATAATCTCCGCCACTTTCACGTGTTTCAATATTTATAGGAATACCCCTTTTTAATGGTGGGTATAATGGATCAGATATTACATTTTCGTTATGTTGTCTATAATTATTTGTTTCAATATCTATATTTTTTTGTTTAAGATTTAATATTTCATTGGATTTATATTTCAATTCATTCTCTTTAAGTGCTAAATTATGTGTATTAGCAAATAATTTTTTATAATTTTCATTATTAATGGTATACATAATACCTAATAATATTATAATAATTACAATAGTTTGAAAGTGATTTATACATATATAACCATTTGGACATGTATTCATTATAATTTAATAATATTTTTATATTAATTTTATTTTACTATTAACTAAATTATAAATATTTTCTAATTTCCCTATATCATTTTTAATATTATTTATTAATTTATAACCATTCTTTATGTTGGAACTGTCTAGTATATTATTTGATAGATATTCGGCATTATATTTTATTTTATGTTCTTTTAATTTATTAAGTAAATTTTTAATATTATAATCTATTATTATAACATTAATATTTTCATTGTAAATATCATTTTTATTTAATCCATTTGTGTTTGTTTCTATAAGATATTTCTTAACATACCATCTATAATGTCCATCTACAATAAAATTATCATTAGATATTATAATAGGTTTAACTATTTCTTCTTTTGTTATTGTTTTCTTTAATCTATTAATTTTACTTTTTTTCATTGTTTTAATAGTTGGTTTTAGATCATATATATTTTGTTTGGTTTTTTCTATTAATAAAGAATCTGTATCTTTACATTTTTTTATAAATTGATTTATTAATTCGTCTGAAATAAATAATTCTGAATTTTGATCATCTGATTTTTTATTCAATTTATTAGATTTATTAGATTTATTAGATTTATTAGATTTATTAGATTTATTAGATTTATTAGAATTATCAGAATTATCAGAATTATCAGAATTATCAGAATTATCAGAATTATCAGAATTATCAGAATTATTAGAATTATCAGAATTATTAGAATTATTAGAATTATTATATTTATTAGAATTATTAGAATTATTATATTTATTAGAATTATTAGATTTATTAGAATTATTAGATATATCAGTTGAATAATTTGTTTTAGATGAATTTTTAACTATAAATGCTGAAAAATTTTCAAGTAAGTGAAAATTTTTAATAATACCATATAATAAACTAATTATATAACTCATAATTAAAGCATTATTGTCAGTTATTATATTTCGTAAACCTAAATAACTGAAAATAAAAATTAAGATATTAATAATATTTTTGTAATAAATATTAATACATATAAAAATGATGATTAGTAGTATTATACCATATTGATTTAATAAGTTATAATTCATATAATATAAATAACTATTTTATTTAATTAATTATAGACTTTTATTTATACCAAAATATAATCCTCCAGAAAATAATCCTTTTAAAACTAAAATAATAATATTCGAATATGAAGCTAATGATTCTTTAGATTTAACTATATTTTCTAACATTAATGTTAAAGCTGGTATTGATACTATTATAGCAATTAATCCTACTATAAAAGGTTGTCTGATATTAAGTTTAATTTTATCAACTAAACTAAGAGTTTGTGATTTTTCATTTTCTTCCATTTGGGTATTCATTAGTTTTTGTTCATTCATATGTTTATTTATTTCTATTTTATTAGGTTGTTGCTGTTCCATCATATTGTTATCTTGTTGTTGCTTTTGCTCCATCATAGCTTGTTGCTGTTGTTCCATCATAGCTTGCTGTTGCTGTTGTTCCATCATAGCTTGCTGTTCCATCATAGCTTGCTGTTCCATCATAGCTTGCTGTTGCTGTTGCTGTTGCTGTTGCTGTTTCTGTTGCTGTTGCTGTTGCTGTTGCTGTTGCTGTTGATGTTGCTGTTGCGATGATTGATTTTTATCAGTATCTATTTCTTGTAATATTTCTTTAACTAATGTATTTTCATTTTGATCATAAGCATTTGAAGATTCTTTATGTTGATTAGGTAAATTTTGTAATGGTGTTGAACGGCTCATTTTATAATGTAATATTATAAAATGTTTAATAAAATAGAACGAATAAAATATAAAATTATTAAAATTTAATGAGATTCAAAACATTTATTATTTATTTTAATTTTATCGGATTTTTCCATTTCAAAATTATAATTTAAAATTATAGTTTTTTTCATTAAAAATTGTTTATATATCATAAAACCTATAATTAATCCCAATAATATAGATATAATTTTATCAATCATTAATAATAATAAACAAATTAATTTGTACAATCTGATTCTTTAATATTTAATAGTTTATCATTTAATTTGAATACAATTTTTGGAATTGGTAATATTAAATAAATAATTAATATACAAAAGAAAAGTGTTAAAAGTAAATAATTATTATCTATAATGTTCATATAATAATATAAAATAAATTATTCATTCTCTATTTCATTAATATTAATAAATTCATCTTCGCTATCATCTGAATATTCTATTTCAAATTCTTCTATAATAGGAATTAAATTAATTTTTTTTATATTTATACAAATAAATCTTCTAATATAATTTATTTTATCATTATTAGTTATTTGTTTAATATTATTAGAAACTTGTTTTTTATTAGATTTCATTAATAATAGTAATACATTATTTAAATACTATTTCAACTTACTTTTCACAATACGCCCATTTTTTCATAGTACAATCATCTTTTCTTTCTGTAGCACACCATTCAGCTTTTCCACCTTTATCAGTACATTCATTATAAACTGTTTCTGTTTTTTTCTTCCCTCTACCTTTAATTTCTTTAAATGGAAACATACAATTTTTTAAATCTTGATCAAATGGATCTTTTTTCCTAGTTTTTTTTCCATTTACCATATTTGTTGTTTTTACATCTGAACGTTTTGTTTTTGTATCATCACATTTTACATCAGAAAATTTAAGATTTTTATCCACTTTAATTAATTTAATATTTCCTTTTGCTTTTTTATTCAACTGTTTAGATAATTGTTCTAAATCTAAATCTAAATCTATATCTTCGCTAGAATCAACATCTTCAGGTTTAGGTTTAGGTTTAGATTTACCTTTTCCTTTATCTTTAGATATAGATAATTCTTGTAAATTTAAATCTAACTCTTCTGTGTCATCTGTTGGTGGTTGTTTCTCTTTATTAAATACATATTCTTCATCCGAATCTGAATCATTGCCAAATATAGATTTAAAAGTAGATTTTAAATCTACTTTTAATTCTGGGCGATCTAAGGCATCTTTAGATAAATCTATTTCTTCAAGTCCTAAATCAAGGTCGGGTTCTTCAAGTCCTAAATCAAGGTCGGGTTCTTCAAGTCCTAAATCAAGGTCGGGTTCTTCAAGTCCTAAATCAAGGTCGGGTTCTTCAACAGCTACTGGTTCTTCTTCAACAGGTTCTGGTTCTTCTTCAACAGGTTCTAGTTCTTTAACTAGTTCTTCAATTGGTTCTTCAATTGGTTCTTCAACTGGTTCTTCAACTGGTTCTGGTTTTTTTTTCTTTTTTAATTTTTTAAGTTTAATTTTTTTCTTGGTTGGCAAATTATTATCAAAAACTTCACTAACTAAAAAGGTATTTAATTGTTTATTTTTTAAAGAATTACTTTTAGTTATATTACTATTAATAACATCATTATTTAATAAATATTTTTCAATATCTTCATCTTCATTAAATAATTTAATAGAATTGAATAAACTATATTGTGTTAAATTTAATTTTATATTATCTAATTTAAGTTTTAATTTAAGTTCTTTATTTGTATCAAGATTATTTACTTTATTATTATATTCTTTAATAGAATTACGTTCATTTAAAAGAGAAATATATATTTTATACAATTTATCAAAAGCATATTTTATAGATAAATCATTATTTAATAATCCAGTTCGATATTGTCTTAAGGTTGTTTCCATATCTTGAATTGTTTTATCTAATTCATCTAATCTATTTGTAATATCTATATATTTTGGTTTTACAATCACCATAGAATCTGAAACATCACTTTTATTAATAGGTTCTTTTACAAATCTACCTTCATTATCTACATAATAATTGTATTTATTAATAAATTTTGGTTTACATGATTCACTTAAATACATATCTAATAATTCTAAATATCTTATATAAGAACTATTTGTCTCATTCTCAATATATATATTAGAGTCATTATTTTTTGTATTTTCAATATCTTCTACTAAATTTAAGGAATTCATATAAATATAAAATATAAAAAATTAAAAATCTATACAAATATTAATGGATTCATATAATAATGATTGTGAAAATGCTAATAAAGATTATATTAAAAAATATAATTCATTAATTTCTATGGTAAATGGTTATGATCAATTTAATGATAATAATTCTTTAAATGAATTAACAGATTTAACAGGGAAAATAAAAAAAATAATCAATAAAACATTAATATCTGAAAATGATTTTGTAAAATTAAAAACGGAACAAAATGATATTATGAATGAATATGAAAAATTAGAAGAAATTAAAACCGGCAATCCATTTTCAAAAGATGCTTTAGAATTTTCTAAAGAATTAGAACCTAAAAATAATCCATCAAATTTATATAATAAAATAGAAAAAAAATTTAATATAAATATTGAAGATAAACCCCAAAGTAAAAATATTAAATTATCTAAAATGCCTTTAGAACAAAAATTAAGTTGTGATGGTTCTATAAATCAATATTATAAAATGCCTAATATTTGTATAAATATAAATACCAAAGAATCTAAATCAAAAACTAAAACTAAAGTATCAAAATCAAAACCTAAAGTATCAAAATCAAAACCTAAAGTATCAAAATCAAAAACTAAAACTAAAGTATCAAAATCAAAACCTAAAGTATCAAAATCAAAAACTAAAACTAAAGTATCAAAACCAAAAACTAAAACTAAAGTATCAAAACCTAAAGTATCAAAATCAAAAACTTTAAAAAAATTAAAATGTAATTTAAATAATAAAATAAATAATCATAAACTATTTTAAAAAAATATTATAATAATAATATGGATACAATATTTAATTCATTATTAGATGATGATACAGATATTATCGATCAATATAAAATTGGATCAATTGATGATATAGGATTAGATGAAAGGATAAAAAAAAATCCATTAATACTAAATTTTTATGATAAAGATTTAGAAAATTTACAAAATTTAAGTAAACGAAATTTTAGTAATATGCCAGTTACACATATTTCTCCTAGACCATGTTCTAAATCATTATGTACATCTGATAAATTTTGTGAAAGTTCTGGAAAGCCTGAAATTATAAATGATGTAGTTTTAAAATGTGAAAATGATTTTTTACCTAATGGTGTAAAAGGAACAACCAATAAATATTTTTCTAATATTGATGTAGAATCAAGACTTTTTAATATTGATTATTATAAACAAAATGAAAAATGTGGAAATAAAAAACTTAAAAATGAGAATTTACAATCTTTAAATTGCTATAAAGATAATATCCTTTTGAGAGATACAATATTAGATAAAGATAAATCATATAAATATAATAAAAAAAATAATATAAATTGTTATAATTATATACCTGATGAATTATTTAATATGCCATCTAAAAGAATAAATACTATTGCATGGTAATCTTCATTTTTGTTTAAACTTTTTCTTTATCATGGTAATACAATCGTCTACTGTTAAATCTTTTATAGGTATTTTACTATAAATTTTAATATTATGTTTATTTTTATAATTAATATATGGTCCATATTGACCATCTTTAATTATAATATCTTTATTTATAGTTTTAAGTATATTTGATTTAAATGTAGAAGGTGTTGAAACTGATCCTCCAATATTTCTTGTAATTAAATTATTAATAACTTGTTCATTTAAATTTTCTTCATTTATTCCATTCAAAGAAATATTTTTTTCATTATATTTTAAATATATACCAAATTTACCTTTACACACTTGTACTGGTTTATTTTTAATTTTACCCCAAACATATGGATATTTTAAAAATGATAATGCTTGTTCTAAAGTAACATCTTCCATTTTAATATCTTTTAATGGTGAAAATTTACTTTTCTTTTGATCAATTGTATTTTTTAATTGAACGACGGGTCCATATTTTGCAATATATGTACATACTTCAAAATTAGTTTTAGGATCAATACCTAGAACTCGTCTATAATTATTTTTATCTAAAGATAATGAAGTAGTGTTTCCCAGTTTAATTACAATTTCATTAAAACTTTTATAAACCTCACGAACAATATTAACCCAATTTTTTTGTCCAGTAGAGATTAAATCTAAATTTTTTTCTAAGTTCGCTGTGAAATTATAGTTTAATATATTTTCAAAATTTTTACATAAGAATGTATTAACTATTTCACCAATATTAGTTGGAATTAATTTATTTTTTTCACCATTAATTTTAATTTTATCTTCGGTTTCTTCTATTGTATCTTTGTATAACTTTAAAATACTATATTTTTTAGTTTCTCCTTCATTATCTTTTAATTCAACAAATTTTCTATCTTGAACTATTGTTACCATAGATGAAAATGTGCTTGGACGACCTATACCTAGTTCATCTAATTTTTTAATTAGACTTGCTTCAGTAAATCTAAGATGTGATGGTTTTGTATATTTTTCAACAGAATATATAGTTTTCATATCCATCATAGTATTCTCTTTAATAGATTCTACTAACATATTTTTAGATTTATTACTATCATCTTCATCATCATCATTTTTTTCTTCAAATGGTTTATATACTATAGTAAAACCATCAAATAGCATTTTTTGATTTTTAGATGTAAAATAATAATCTTTTACTTTATTATCGCCATCATAAATATTAATAATTAGTGTAATATTTTCTATTTTAGCTGCTGTCATTTGTGATGCTACTGTTCTACGCCATATTAAATTATATACTTTAAAATGATCCATAGTGAAATCGCCACCATGATCTTCTAATTTATTTATAGATATATCAGTTGGTCTTATAGCTTCATGTGCTTCTTGTGAATTTTTAGATTTTTTAACATATTGTTTCCTATTTTTATATTTTTCTCCATATTTTTCTTCTACCATCTTTTCAATAATATCTAATATATCTTCACTTATTAATGTAGAATCAGTTCTCATATAAGTAATTAAACCACCTTCATATAATTTTTGTAAAATCATCATTAATTTCTTTGGACCAATTCTAAATTTACTACTAACTTCTTGTTGAATAGTAGAAGTTATAAATGGAGGACTAGGATTTCTTTTAGAAATAGATTTTTTCACATTCCCTACTTTAAAATTGGCATTAGCACAAATTTCTAATAAATTGTATGCTTTATCTTTAGTATCAATTCGTTGGTGTAATTCAGCATTTAACTTATTTTTATTTACCAAAAAACGCCCAGTTGTCTTAAAATAACTACTAGCACTGAATTTTTTAATTTCTTCCTCTCTCTCTATAATTAATTTATTTACAACACTCTGAACACGACCAGCTGATAGAGACGTTCCTTTCTTCATACTACTTTGAATATTTGACCACAATAAAGGTGTAATTTTATAGCCAATCAATCTATCAATAATACGTCGCGCTTGTTGTGCGTAAAACATGTTCATATCTAAATCAACCGGATTATTTACAGCTTTTTCTAATCCTGATTTAGTAATTTCCGTAAATAATAATCTTTTACGTTGATCTTTTGGCACCTTCAATAGTTCTGAAACATGCCAAGCAATAGCTTCACCTTCTCTATCAAAATCACATCCTAAAAGAATTTTACCACATCTTTTGTAATGAAGTTTTAAATCACTAATAACTTTTGATTTATCTGGATTCACAACATATTTAGCTTTAAAATTAGAAACATCAATAGATAATGTCTTTTTATCCAAATCACTTATATGACCATAAGAAGCCATCACTACTGCTTCAATGCCCAATGATTTTAAAATTTTTTTAATTTTTTCACATTTAGCTGGAGATTCTAAAATAACTAATACAGACATGATTTATTAAATAAAAAAAGATTTAAATAAATTCAATTTTATAAAATAAATAAATTAAATAAATTTCAATTAATAAATATATTTTTATATTAATATTATAATATGGGTAAAGTTCGTTTGCCAAAGTCTTCAAAGCGCAGAAGTTTAAGAAAAACTAGAAGTTTAAGAAAAACTAGAAGTTTAAGAAAAACTAGAAGTTTAAGAGGAGGGAGACGGTTGAAATTTCTTGATGCCAAACAAGCAATTCAGAAGTTCAAGAAAGCTATCACCTCTTATGCATCTAAGGATGAACTTGGGAGCTTTGGCGTGTTGCAGACATATGCTAATTCTCAAATGAGAGAAAAAAAACAGCAGACTGGTGCGGATGGTAAGGAGAAAGGCAGGGCAGAGATTCTTCTACCTTTGACAGATGCGTTTTATATATACGTTGGGAAAAAACTTTCGGGGTTCCGCACCACCGAGTCGGATTGGGTAGAGAGTTTCCTGGCCAAGAACCCCGAGTACGATATTAAAAGTTAGTAATTTAAAATAATTCCAAGATATAAATTCAATTCATAAATATACATAAAATATTACGTGTTCCATATCCTTCAAAGACTCCTCTATGTTTTAAATTACCATCCATTATAAATCCATTATATCTCCAGTCTGAATTATCTATAAATTTATTATCTACATAAAAGGTATCTTTAATAGAAGGGTCTTTGTCTAAATAAATAATAATAGTTTGTTTACAGAAATCATCATGTTCGTGTAATATATATGTTTCTTCTAAATCATAATTAATGTAATGAATAGTTGAACATTCTGGATTAACATATCTATTTCTACCTAAATTTTCATTAAGGATATTTATAAGATTCTTAGTATTTTCTAGTTCACATCGTTTACAATCTTCATCGAATATTTCCCAAGATATATCCTTCATATTAGAAAGATAATGATTGATATTATTCAACTGATTAGGTCTAAGATTAAATAGACTAGAAGTCATGATTTATAAATAAGTAAAAAAATGAATTGAAATCAAATTTATTGTCTTGTATCTTTAAACACTTTTCCATTCTTTAATTCTACTACACGATTTACATTTTTAAGTAAAGATTTATCATGTGTTATTAGAATAACAATTTTATTTTTAGTATATTTCTTTATAAATTTGACCACTTGTAACTTACTTATTTCATCTAAAGATGATGTAGGTTCATCTAATATAATAACTTTACTATCTTTTAATATAGATCTAATAAGCCATATAAGTTGTCTTTGTCCACCAGATAAATTAGAACCATTTTTACCTACTTTTTTAAACATTATAGATTTAAATTTTTCATTTAAATTATTAACATCTAAATCGTCTATTAATTTATAAATTTCTTTTTCACTTATAGTACGTTTAATACCATATGTTATATTATGAAATAATGTTCTATTAAATAATTTAGGATGTTGTGGTATATAATTAATATGATCACGTAGATTATCTATATTAATTTTATTAATATTAATATTTTTAATAGTTATTTCACCTTTATTAGGTTCCTTTAGTCTTACAAGTAATTTTCCTATTGTAGATTTACCACTACCTATATGTCCTATTAATCCAATAATATCATTATTTTTAATTTGTAAATTAATATTATTTAATATTGGGGTTTTATCATAAGAAAAATAAATATTTTTTAAATTTATAGATTCTATTTTATCTAATTTTAATATATTATCATTTGAAGAATGTGGTAATCCATTTAAATAGTCTTCAAATACTTTTACACGACCTTTTATATCTGTTAATTGTCTTGCATAAAAATATATTCCCATTAATGAATTAAGTAATGAATAATTTATAATAATAATAGAAATAAGAGATTCTAATTTTAATTGTTTAGTTCTAAATATATATATAGCATAAAAGTTAAGAACTATAAATATAACAATACATAAACCAGAATAAAACAATCGGTATTTATTATTACAATTTTCTAATGATTGTTGACTTTTATACAAATTTTTATTAAGACCATCTAATCTTTTATTCTCATCATCTATTTTTTGAGATGTATATACAGATATTAAATTAGATAAGGTGTCTTCTATTTCTTCATGTACATTATCATATGTATTTTCTGCTTTAATAACATAATTTTGACAATCATAAATATATAATTTACAAATTATAATTACACCACAAATACATGCTAAATATAAAAGTCCAATTATTTTATTATAATAAAATAAGTAAATAAAACTACTAAATACTAATAATATATTTCTAAATACAAAATCCTCTGCACTATCGAATATTTCTTCAAATAATCCTGGTATTTTTATAATTTTAGTTATTGTATCTCCTATTTGTAAATCATTATAATCATTTTTGTATCTTTCTATAACTATATTTACAATTCTACCTCTAATAAATGCCATAAATAAAGGAAAAATTTTAGAATGTAAATAGCTTGATAATATTTTAATTAATTGTATGAATGTCCATAATATTATTAATAATACAAGTATATAAATTGATTTGTTAAAAGGACCTTTATTAAGATTAGATATCAATTTACCATATAAATGAGGCATACCAATTGAATTAAATGGTAAATAAATCATTGTTACTAAATATGCTATAGATATCATAATATGCTTTTTAAAAAAATCAATAAATAATTTAGTTATCATTAATATTTAATAATAGAAAAATTATGTAATTTTTCTTTTTTAATATTGTAAAATGAAACATTTAATTTATTCTTTGTAAATTCAATTACACAGCATCCCATTTCTTTTGATATAAACTTTAATTCATCATAAATTTTTATAATAGGATTATTATCTATAGAATTTTTAAAATTACTTCCTACACCTGATATAATCATATTTGGTTTATTGGGAACATAAATATGTTGTTGAGAATTTACATTCCCAGATATTATTAAATCTACTTTTTTAGTATCATTTAACTTATTAAATAAATTATTTAATTCATCACTACATTCATTATTAGATCCATCTAAATACCATGGATGATGTGATATTAATATATTCCATCTTGATTTACTTTCTAAAATAGTATTTATAGACCATACTTCTTGTGTTTTATTTTTTATTTTATTTGAGTCTAAAATAATAAATTCAACTGGAACTTTATTAATATATTTTTTAAAACAATAAAAATTATGTGGTAATATCCATTTTTTATTAATATTACTATAATTTATTTCTCCCTTTATTGATTTTTTGCTTATACTATCTTTTTCTCCCAAAATATTATAAAATTTTACTTTTTCTAATAATTCTTTATATGGTTCTTCAAATTTTGTTTTAAATTGTATATCTGTACTAGATATAACACCATTAGGTAATATGTTATTTCCTAATCCTAATATAAATTTATAATTATATTTTTTATATAAATAAATCATTAAATCTTTAACTTTATATTGACCTTCATTTCCATCTCCAAAATTCCCTAAACATAATATTGATGACATAATAAATTAATATAAATAAAATATTTATAACCTAAATAATACTTAAAGTACTTTTATTAATAACATAAATATGAAATCTTTACTATTTTTATTTTTATATTTAAATATAGGATTTATAAATTGTAATAATGAAGAAAAACAATTACGTAAATATTTATTTGAAGATTATAACAAATTAATTAGACCAGTTAATAATTATAAAGATGTATTAAATGTTAGTATGGGTTTAGGAGTACAAAATTTAGAAGCTTTTAATCAAAAGGAAGAAACTATTGATATAAATTTATGGGTTAGATTAAATTGGAATGATGTATATTTAAAATGGAATTCTTCTATATCTAATCTTACATTTTTGTCTGTTGATAAATCTTATATATGGGTTCCTGATATTGAACTACTTAACGCAGCTTCATTGCCAGATATTTATACATTAAATGGTGGTATGAATCTCTATAGTAATGGTGATATTATGTGGAGTAATCCAGCAATATTCCGTTTTTCATGTGGATTACAATTAGAATATTTTCCATTTGATACACAACAATGTAAAATGAGTTTTTCATCTTGGATTTATAATAATAAATTAGTAAGATTAAAACCTTATTATGATGTTTCTAAACAAATTGATATATTAGATTCATTTTCTCATAGTGAGTGGGATATTAATAATGTAACAGTCGCCACATATAATGAAAAAAGACAATGTTGCCCAAATACAGATTTTAGTGTAAATGAATATACAATTTCTTTAAAACGCTTTCCACATTATTATAATATAAGTATGGGAATGACTATTTCATTAGTTATAGTTAATTTCATTATAATGTTAATCAAACCAGATAATATTAGTAGGACAAGCACTGCTGTATTTATTCCATTAACAATTTTAGCTTTACAATTAACATTAGCTGATAAAATTCCAGTAGTTGGATACTATACATTAATGGATCATTTCTTTTTATGTTGTTTTATAACCTCTATGATTTGTTCTATAGAAAGTGCGTTAGTATTTGCCATTATAACATCTAAATCTAAATTTATTTATACTATTTTTAATAAATTTTTTGTTTTAGAAAAACTAATTAAATTGGATAATGAAAATAATCATATTATTAAAAATAGATTAAAAAAACATAATAATATTACTACAAAAATTAAAGAACTTGAAAAATTAAATGGTGTATTGGAAACTGATATTGATACTATAAATGAACACGACAATAGTTATGATTATGAATTAGAGTTTAAAGATTTATCTAATATGTTAAAACAAAATATAAGTAGTGATCATATAATTCAATTAAAAAATAAAATAATTGATAGTAAGATTGATTGTAAAACTAATGACATTATTAAAACTATAAGTTATGATGATGTTAGTTTAAGTTTAACATATAAAGAAATTTTAATATTTGAGGAATTAGACAAATATGTTAAATTCGTTGATAATGTATGTAGAGTATTATTTCCTCTAATTTTTATTATAATTATAGGAGTATTATATAGACATAAAAAATAAATATTAGAATAAAATAAAATATTATTATATTATAATATGGTTGATCCTAAGACACTTAATATAATTGGATTAATAGTATGGACTATTTTATTTTTCTTTTTAGTGCCTTTTAAAATAATAAAAAAATATCCACTTATAATTTTAGGATATTTGTATACCTGTTTTATAATATTTACAAATTATATTCTTATTGGTAATAACAATAGTGTAAATAAAACAAGTGATTTTACCAATAATACAATGGATATAGTAACAGTTCTAAATTCTAAAGCTATTGAAGTTTCTACAGCAACATTTGCTATTGCGTTAGCAACTAAAGAAATATTTAAAATAAAAGTATACAAACATTTACTATTATTTATGATTTATACACTTATATTTGGTGTGGGTATAATGTCACCTATTTATTTTATATCAAATGTATCACAACAAAAATTAAAAAAGTCTAATGAATTGTTGTTAAGACTCCGTAATATTTCATTAAGTTATTCAATTGGATTTATGTTTGCTACATATATGTTAATAATCACACGAATATATGAAATATATAAATAAACTTAAACAAATAATAATAAATTATTAAACAATAAATATGCTTGACTATATTTTTAATTGGTTTTTATATTCATTATTTTTTTATGTATGTATCCCAAAAAAATATAATTCATTAATTATAATATCTAATATAGTAAGTTTAACTCACGCTATGTTTACTATTATATCTACATTATATATTATTCTAAATCAAGATCTTATATTAGACTATTTTGATAGTGAAAAAACATTAATTATATATATATCAGCCTCCTATTTTATATATGACATTTTATTTATGTTTATTACTAAATTTTCATTAATGTTTTTTTTACATCATTTACTCATTTTATCGGTATATTATATAACATTATCAAATGATTATGGTGTAAAATTAGTAATGTACACATTATTTTGGGGTGAATTAACGAATCCATTACAAATATCTTGGTTTGTATCTAGATATTTAAATTATAAAGAAATAGAAAAATATATATTTCCAGTATTTAGTTTTAATTTTATATTAGTTAGAAGCATAATTATGCCATATACACATTTTATATTAATACAAAAAATGAGAGAAATAAATTATAGTTTAATATTATTAAGTATAATTGGAAATATAGGAGGTTTAATATGGGTAAAAGATATAATTAAAAAATTAATAAAATAAAAATTCATAAATTCTGTTTGAAATTACTGGTCCTATTTTTCTATTAGTTAATTCTATATTTTTTAAAAGTTTTTGTTTATCTTCTAAATTATTTAATTTGGTATATTCCATAATTAAATTAGATATAGAATTATATTTTTCTATTATAATTTCACCCATTTGTTTTGATACGCCAGGTATTTGACTAAGTTGAACTATATTACATAATTTAGGAGTCATATTATCCTTTTTACAAATTTTAATAGTATCTAAATAATTCATTTTAGGTGTTTCACTATCATTTTTAAAAAATTCTGGATTTTTAATAATTTTATTACCTATTTTATATAATATTGATGCTGTATCCGAAACATCTTTAGTTCTTATTACATTTAATTTATCCCTAAATGTCATATTTAATAATGCTCCATCTGTAATAGGTTTTGCTTTTTTGAAAAATTTGGAACTACATGATATAGTTCCTTCAATTATATATACTATTTGATGATTAGAATAATGATTCATTAAGCGGATTTTTTGCTCTTTATATCTTCCATCTTGTATTGAACTATATAAATCACCCATAGTTTTTCTTTCAATTATCAATATATCTTTACTATCATTTCTAAATATAATATCTCCTAAATCTAAATATTCTTGAATGATTTGTATTTTATCAGTTGATTCTAAATATTCTTTTAATTTTAATTCTCTAGAATCATAAACTAAATTTAACATTATTATTTATTAATAAATTATGTTGCTTTAAATTATTTTAGTTTATTTTATTAATTATAACATAACCATCTTTATCATTAAAATTATTTATAAATTGGTCATATAGTAAATTATTAGTTTTAATGGATAAATTTTTTACAAAACTTTTTCCACCTGTTCCTGCTAGATAATCTAGTGGAATTTTATGATTATCTAAATGGTCTATTAAGCTTATACCTTTACCTTCTAAATAACCTCCACCACCTCCACAAGAATTTATTTTATTAAATTTATTACTTGTAGCAAATCCACCATTAAATTTACCTCCTTCACCACCATCCAAATAAAATATATTATTAGATTTAATGTAATTATTTTTTATTACATTACCATTATTTACAAATTGATTATTAGATTTAATAGTAGGTTTATTTTTATATGAAAAATAATCAAATATTTTTTTATTTGTTATAGTTGTTCCAAAAAATTTATTAAAATTATTAATTACATATTTTCTATCTTGTTCATCAAATAAAAATACGTTGGATTCTTGTAAAGATGAAATATTATTACTATTTTTTATGTTATAATCTAATAGTATAGTATAGTCTGTTAATACTTTATTAAAAACTATTTCTATTGATGCAGTTTCACCTATTTTACTCATTGATGTTTCATATTCATTTTTTTTTAGTTGACTATTTATTTTTGGGGTTTCATAAACGTCCATTTTAATTTCATCAACATTTTTAACTTTAACATCTAAGTTATTAATTAATATTTTATTACCAGATTTTTTATTTTTTAATGTCATAATAATTATTTTTTTAATAGGAAAAAATAATTTACTTTTATATTTTTTAGTGTCAAAATAGTTTACACTATGACATATATTGGGCGAGTCTATTATTTCACTAGTCCAACCTCCACCACCACCTGATACCATTATTAATTTATTTTGAATATATATAGATGTTCCACCAGAACCAGAACAAGATCCTGTATATGGGAGATTATATTTACTAATAATTTTGTCTTTAACTGGTAATCTTATACCACTTTTACCTATATTAATTATTAATGAATCTTTTTTTTTTAATTTTAAATCATTGAATATAAGACCACCTCTTCCTCCACCAATATTACCACCTCCAATACTTGTTAATCTATATAATCCATCTTTATCGATTTTAAATAATGTATCATTTTTTATAAGTTTATTTTTATTTTCAAATGTAAAACTATTAGTTTCTATAAATTTGAAATTATCATATGATATATATTTATATTTGTAATATATTTTATTTTTTAGAACATAAATATAAGACATTGGACTATATTCTTCTATTTCATTGTAATTCAAAAAACAACATTCTATTTTATCTGGTATTTTTTCAAATATTTTTTTAGCTTCAATTTCTTTAATAATTTTATCATTTACCAAATCATAAATAATAATTTTGTTATCTCTAAATATATATATTTTATTAACTATGTAAAATAGACAATTTATAGAAATAGTAGTATCTATTTTTTTAAAAAAA